>OGSC01000386.1_pt1 | contig 23280 bp, 28 predicted proteins | sample 1573751 | NCBI WGS metagenome assembly OGSC01 (sample SAMN03295840, study PRJEB24534) | human gut metagenome | isolation source: fecal sample 8 from infant 5 | host: Homo sapiens | place: USA: Pittsburgh, PA | collected 2014-07
TGGTTAAACCCCGGGTTCAAGTACGCGGCCTATAAAGTCCTCGATGACTACTTCACCGGAGAACTTCAGCATCGCAACAGCTTAAGTGCGCAGCTCAACATGAAATGTCATGAGTTTGACCAGAAGAAAGACATGGCGAGTTTCTGCGGACAAGGGCTGGCGGCATGGCGCTATACGAAGCCAGTGTTGGTCGCTGAGATTAACTCCCTGGCTAACCAGCTGCAGATTACGATCCCCGGGCTTCCGGGATGAGTGATCGTGTCATTGAATGCGCCTCCAGAGCGGGGCGCGACTTCTCAGAGTTCATGAAAGGCGAGAAGGGCATGATGGAAGCATTGGCCTCGGTGGATGAGTTTGGCGAGCAGCTGCGCCTCAACGGCTGTGTCAATCATCACTTTGTTAGCTACATGATGCGGAACTCGATCATGCAGGCATTCATGGACATGGCAAAAGCCGAGAGGAAAGAAGAGCGCCGACGTCAGCGAGCGGAAGCAAAAGCAAAAGCGAAGTAGCCATCACAAAAGCCATTCCTTACTGAGTGGCTTCGATAATGGAGCACTGGGATTATTCATGAACAGACCACACCCACCAGCGCATTTTACGATGCCACCTGACCCGAAGCCTTACATCAGCATAATGCCCGCTAATGACGTTGGCGAGTGGCTGAATCAGCACATCCTGAGCGATGAGGGTGACCTCTACAACCATGACCACCAGCATTTGCTTGAAGCGGATCTGTGCTTTCTCTGGGCATCGAACGCTTTCGAGAAGAAAGGGCGTTCCGTGCTGGGGCAGGCGGAAGAAGTGGCAATGCGGGCCGGAGGCTGGCAGAAAGCGCGGATGGAGCAGCAGATGTATGAATGGTTCGGCAGGGTGCCGCAGTTCATCATCACGCTGGCCGCCGATTACTGCTCGCAATGTTCCGATCTGGAATTCTGCGCGCTGATAGAGCACGAGCTTTATCACATCTGCCAAGCGACAGATGAATTTGGTGCGCCGAAGTTCACGCAGGAAGGGCAGCCAAAGCTGAAGCTGCGCGGCCATGACGTGGAAGAGTTTGTGGGCGTGGTTCGCCGTTACGGTGCGAGCCGGGACGTGCAGGAAATGATTGATGCGGCGAATCAGCCAGCGGAGGTTGCTCATCTCGATATTGCCAGAGCGTGCGGGACGTGCATGCTGCGACTGGCTTAAATACTGGACTGTATAAGACGAATGGTGATTTATGGCTGCATTAAAACCTGATGTGAAAGCCTTCATCATTCAGTCGCTTGCGTGCTATGACACGCCATCGCAGGTGGTCGAGGCTGTCCAAAAAGAATTTGGGATCAAGATCACCCGCCAGCAGGCTGAATCTCACGACCCCACGAAGGCCAGCGGTAAGACGCTCGCCAAAAAGTGGATCGAGATGTTCCACGCGACGCGCGAACGGTTCCTGACCGAAACCAGCGACATTCCGATCGCGAACAAATCCTATCGCCTCCGCGTGCTTGACCGCATGGCAACCAAAACCGAGGGGATGAAAAACTTCTCCCTGACGGCGCAGCTGATTGAACAGGCCGCGAAAGAGGTTGGCGACGCTTACACCAATAAGCTGAAGGTTGAGAGCACCGGCAAGGATGGCGGCCCGATCAAGACCGAGACGACCAATCTCACTGCAGATCAGGCCGCAGAGATTTACCGCAAGATGATGGGGTGATCATGCCTCTCCCGTTTGAATTCGATTTCAGAAACCCTGATTACCAGATGGTTTTTGAATGGCGGATGGAGCGCTTACAGCGCATTCGCCAGAACCCTGAAATGCTGCCAGCGCTAAAGCAGTTTTACCGCACCAACCCGGCACAGTTCATCATCGACTGGGGTATGACTACTGACCCGCGTAACATCGATTATGGCTTGCCGGTCACCATCCCTTTTCTGCTGTTCCCGAAACAGGAAGAGTGGATTCACTGGATCATGGAGCGGCGCGAACGACTGGAGAACGGCATCACCGAAAAGAGCCGCGAAATGGGGCTCAGCTGGACGGCGATCGGGCTGGCCTGTTCGCTCTGCCTCTTCAACAAAGAAATGGTCATCGGCTTCGGCTCCCGTAAAGAGGAATACGTCGACAGTACCGGTGACCCGAAGGCGCTGTTCTGGAAGGCGCGCAAGTTCGTGGAAACGCTGCCCGTCGAGTTTCGCGGTTCGTGGGACGAGAAGAAACACGCCCCGTACATGCGCGTTGAGTTTCCCGATACTGGCGCGGTCATCAAAGGCGAGGCTGGCGACAATATCGGTCGTGGGGACCGTACCACGCTCTACCTGGTGGATGAAGCTGCATTCCTCCAGCGTCCTCTGTTGATTGATGCGGCGCTGTCGCAAACCACCCGTTGCCGTATTGACCTGAGCTCGGTTAATGGCATGGCGAACCCGTTCGCGCAGAAGCGTCACGGCGGGAAGATACCGGTTTTCACATTCCACTGGCGAAATGACCCGCGCAAGGATGAAGAGTGGTATCGCAGGGAATGCGAGAAAATCGACAATCCGGTGGTGGTGGCGCAGGAACTTGACCTGAACTACAGCGCATCTGCGGAAGGCGTCCTGATCCCGTCCGACTGGGTACAGGCTGCCGTCGACGCGCATATCAAACTTGGTATTCAGCCAACGGGCAAGCGACTGGGCGCGATGGACGTCGCCGACGAAGGCCGGGACAAAAATGCCTTTTCGACCCGTCACGGCTTCCTTCTGGAGAACGTGCGTGAATGGTCCGGCGTTGGCAGCGACATTTACCAGTCTGTTGAGAAGGTCTTCGGCTTTTGCGAACAGGACAACCTCGAAGAGTTTCGCTTCGACGAGGACGGCCTGGGTGCTGGCGTTCGCGGCGATGCGCGCGCCATCAACGAACTGCGTTACGCAGCGCGCCGACCGTCAATACTCGCCACACCGTTTCGTGGTAGCGGCGCGGTATTTGATCCGGACGATGAAGCGGTGCGCGGGGACAACGGACAGGCCGCACGCCTGAACAAGGACTTCTTCGCCAACGCCAAGGCCCAGAGCTGGTGGTGGCTACGCAAGCTTTTCCAGAACACCTATCGCGCCGTGGTTGAGGGCATGGCCTACAACCCGGACGAAATCATCTCAATCAGCAGCGCCATGGCGAGCAAAGACAAACTCATCATTGAGCTGTCGCAGCCGACCTACTCCATTAATGGCGTGGGGAAAATCGTTGTTGATAAACAGCCTGATGGCACCAAGTCGCCGAACCTCGCCGACTCGGTGATGATCAGCTACGCGCCAATGAATTCAGCCCTGAACATCTGGGAGCTGCTAGGGAGACAGGCCTGATGGCACGAAACAAGCAATCCTCTCAGCGAACGGCACAGGCCACCGCTGACGGCTACGAGAACTTAGTCGCCCGCGTTGGGATGCAGACGCCTAACCAGCATTCAGCATCGACCTACCGGGCGAACTTCACCAGCCGCAACCGCATGCTGGTGGAATGGTCATATCGCGGTTCGTGGGTTATCGGTGAAGCGGTCGACGCTATCCCGGACGATATGACCCGAAAGGGCATTCGCATCACTTCGGAGATTGACGCCAAAGACCGTGGCACCCTCGAAGCGCAACTGGATGAGTTGCAGATCTGGGATGCGCTGAACGACGTGCTGAAATGGTCGCGCCTCTACGGCGGCGCGGTCGGCTTCATCATGATCGAGGGGCAAGCACCAATGACCCCGCTGCGACTCGAAACCATTGGCGAGGGCAAGTTTAAGGGCATTCTCCCGCTCGACCGCTGGATGATTAACCCGGTGCTGACACGCCGCATTAAAGAGATGGGGCCGGACCTCGGCAAGCCTGAGTTTTACGACGTGGTGACCACCGCAACGGGCATTCCGGCCTGGCGCATCCATCACAGCCGCCTGATCCGCTTTGATGGCGTCACGCTGCCATTCCAGCAGAAGATGACCGAAAACGAATGGGGAATGTCGGTTGTAGAGCGTATCTGGGATCGGCTTACTGCGTTCGATAGCGCTACTGTCGGCGCGGCGCAGCTGGTCTATAAAGCGCATCTGCGTACCTATAGCGTGGAGAAGTTGCGCGAGCTTATCGCGCTTGGAGGCCCGGCGTTCGAAGCGTTGCTGAAGAACATCGACATGATCCGCCAGTTCCAGAGCAATGAAGGTATGACGCTCATGGACTCGCGGGATAAGTTCGAAACCCACCAGTACAGCTTTAGTGGTCTGGATGACATTCTTTCGCAGTTTGCTGAGCAGATCAGCGGTGCCGTTGGTATCCCGCTGGTACGCCTGTTCGGTCAATCCCCGAAAGGCTTCTCTACTGGTGACGCAGACCTCGCCAACTATTACGACCGGGTGAGCTCATTGCAGGAGCGCCGCTTACGGCTGCCGATGCGCCGGATACTGGACATTATGCACCGCTCGGAACTCGGAAAGCCGCTGCCGGACGATTTCACGTTTGAGTTTAACCCGCTATGGCAAATGTCAGACGTTGACCGATCAACGGTGGCCGTAAACACCACCAACGCGATCAGTACCGCGCTGGGCGACGGATTGATGACGCGTAAGGCGGCGATGACCGACCTGCGCGAAAACTCTGACGTCACCGGCATCGGGGCATCCATTACCGACGAGGATATCGAGAATGCCGAAGACGAAGCGCCGCCAGGCATCGGCGAACTTGGCGACAAACCGCCAGAGCCGCCAGGCGGAGATCCGATATCGAACGAGCCTACGGCAGATAGCGCGGGCGGTCGGGGATATCGTAAATGGTCGCTACGATGGTTCAAACGATAGCGTCACCGAAATAATGGATGCGCTGGAGCGCTACAGCGAAATCATCACCCCCTGGGCGACTAAGGTTGCTGAGAGCTTCACCGCCGACATTGCGCGCCAGAATGAAAAGCAGTGGCGTCAGCACAGTCGGAACATCAGCGCAGAACTACGCAACATGGTCGACCGCGCCCCGGTAGGCCAGGTGATGAAATCCATCGTCGCCGAGCAAATTAAGTACATCAAATCTCTGCCTCTTGAGGCCGCCGATCGGGTGTATGACATTCAGAACAAGGCCATCGAGGCTGTAGTAACTGGTGGCCGCGCTGAGCCATTCGCGAAAGAGATAGCTGCTTCCGGTGACGTGTCACGCTCACGAGCGAACCTTATCGCCCGGACTGAGCTTGGGCGCGCAACCGGTGCACTGGATCAGGCGCGTGCGCTGTCAATCGGCTCGAATGGTTATATCTGGCGTACAGCCGAAGATGGCGACGTCCGGCATTCTCATCGGGAGATGGAAGGTAAGTTTGTCGAATGGGGCCGACCTCCAACGCTTGACGGTATGACCGGTCACGCTGGTGAGCTGCCGAACTGCCGCTGTTACAAAGAAATCGTCTTCCCCAACCCTCATTCTTATCTCGCCTGAATCGCAGGTAAACCATGAAATATTTTTTCAATACCCGGCTGGGGGAAACCCGCTATCAGCTGGCTGACGGCTCGCTGCTGTGCAAAGACGTGCCGATAGGACGAACAGGTAAGCAGCTCTATGGTGCTGATGACCTGCCAAACCTCAAACCCGACAAGCTCGGTGAGATAGTCGTCACGCGTTCTCCTGAGCAGGTATTCCATCCCGCCACGCTTGCCTCATTCGAAGGAATGAGTATCACGGTGTTGCATCCCGAGGATGAAAACGGGGATGTGCGGCTGGTGAATCCAGAGAACTGGAAAGAGCTTGCTGTCGGGCATCTTCAGAATGTCCGGCGCGGGACGGGTGTGCAGTCTGATTTGATGCTGGCTGACCTTATCGTCAAAGACGAAAGCGCCATTCAGCTTATCGAAGATGGCCTGCGCGAAGTGTCGTGTGGCTATGACGCGGAGTACGAGCAGACCGAGCCAGGTAAAGCCGAGCAGGTCGATATTACCGGAAACCATGTGGCTCTTGTCCCTAAAGGCAGAGCCGGAAATCGTTGTGCAATTGGAGACAGAGACACAATGGCAAATCAAAAGAAAAGCTGGTGGACCCGCATGCGCACGGCCATCAAAACGGGTGACGCTGACACCATGAACGAACTGCTGGACTCTGCGCCAGCGGCGGTAACTGGCGATGAAGGGGATCTGCCGAGCGGCGTTAACCTCAACATTAACCTTTCACCGCAACAACCATTGCCGGACAAAAAGCCGGAAATGGGCGGAGAGCCAACCGGCGACGGCGAGGACGATATCAAAACCTTGCTCAAAGCCCTGCTGGCTAAGCTGGAAGGAAATGTGACGGGCGATAACGATAATAAGCCTGACGATAATCCGACCGGTGATGGCGAGGATGATGAAGAGGAAACCACGATTACTGGTGACTCAGCCTGGCGTGCCGAAGTTATCGTTCCGGGTATCGATCTGAGCCGTAAGATGAAACCGACCGCGTTCAAACGCGAGGTTCTGGCTTCCGCAGATAAAACGCTGGTTCGCCAGATAGTCGGTGATGCGGATATCCGCAAATTACCGAAACAATCGGTCAACATGGCGTTTAATGCCGTGTCTGAGATTGCCAAAGGGCGAAACACCCGCGCCACCACCGGCGATGCACAGCGCCCAAACATGGGCATGACCAGTATCGCTTCCCTGAACAAACAAAACGCTGAATTCTGGGCAAACCGTAAAGGGTAAAAAATGAATAATGTATTTCTGTACCGGATGCCTGTTGGCATTGCCGGGGCTATCTCTCGCCCGCAGGACTTAACCGTCGAACCGGTGATCCTTAAATCCGCTAACGCCTTCGCTGCCTATGGTCTGGCTGGCAAATATGACGCTGACGGCTTTTTTGTGCCGCTGGCGGACGGTGACACCGCCGACAAGGTGAAGGGGATCTACGTTCGTCCGTATCCGACCACATCGCAGCCAGACATGGTTCGCCAGGTGGGGACGGATAAGAACTTCCCGGGTGACGCCATGAAGCGTGGCTACATGACCGTTAATCTCGGTTCTGATTTTGATGCCAGCACCATCAAAAAAGGCGACCCAGTATACGTTGTCGTCTCCACTGATGAATCCATAAAAGTGCCGCTGGGCGGCTTCATGTCCACGTCCGTCAGTGGCAAAAACGTGGCGCTGACCAACGCCGAATTCACAGGGGCCGGTGACGCTAACGGCAATGCAGAAATCTCCTGGAAGATTTAAGGAACAGACGAATGATTACTTTTGATCAGGCAACCGTTGATGGCTCTGGTGCCTTTCTCATCGGGGAACTGGAGCGACTCGACCAGACGCTGAACCTGCCGCTGGTGGGTTACACGTGGACCCGCGATATTCAGCTGCGTGAAGACGTTTCTATCGCAGATGACATTTCCAGCTGGACTAACACCAGCTTTGGCGCTGCGGGTACTGGCGCAAATCCGAACGGTAAAAACTGGGTAGGCAAAGACTCCACTGCTATTGCTGGCGTGAACGTTGATATCGGCAAAGACGGCAATCCGCTGAACCTCTGGGGTATGGAACTGGGCTGGACCGTTGTAGAGCTGGCAGCAGCTCAGCAGGTAGGCCGCCCGATTGATACCCAGAAGTACGACGGGATGCAGCTCAAATGGCAGATGGACAACGACGAGCAGGTTTACATCGGCGATGATGCGCTCGGCCTGAAAGGGCTGGCAAACCTCGTCGGTGTGACGCTGAACAATGCGCCGAAGACCTGGGCTAACTCCACCAACGACGAGATCCTCGATAGCGTGAACAGCATTCTGTCGAATGCCTGGGCAGCATCCGGTTATTCCGTCGTGCCTTCTGATCTGCGCATTCCGCCAGAACAGTATTCACTGCTGGCGAGCCGTAAGGTTTCCGAAGCTGGTAACCAGTCACTGCTGACCTATCTGGCCGTGAACACTATCGCTTTCCACCAGAACGGCGTTCCGCTGGAAATCAAAGCGGTTAAATGGCTGAAAGGGCGCGGGGTTGGCGGTAAAGACCGTATGGTCGCCTACACCAACGACAAGAAATACGTGCGCTATCCGCTGGTGCCGTTGCAAAGCGTTCCTGTCCAGTATCGCGGTCTGTACCAGATTGCGACCTACTACGGCAAGCTCGGTGCGGTTGAGCCAGTGTACAAAGAAACCCTGTCCTACGTGGACGGTATCTGATAACCAGAACGGCCCCGAAAGGGGCCAGAAGGGAACTGAAAATGGCGAAAGAAAAGCTGGTTACCATCCATGTTCACACCCCGTTTACGCTGACGCTCGGCGATCAGTCAAAAAGGGAGTTTGGCCGGGGACGGCATAACGTACCGGAAGAGGTCGCGTCGCACTGGTTCACCCAGGCGCACTCCGAGCTTTCCGAAAGCGTGATTAGCGACACCGATGATCTGCAACCCATTATCGACAGCCTGCAAGCTCAGATTGCCGACAAAGATAAGCAGATTGTCGATAAAGATCAGCTGATTGCCGACCTGAAAGAAGCGCTGCTCAAGCTGAAAGAGCAGAACGACAGCCTGCAAGCGCAGATTGCTGCCGCCCAGACTGGCGGTAATGGGGCGAAAGATGCCAAAGAATCAAAGCCTGCCAACAGTAAGTGATTTTCGGCGCGACTTTCCACAGTTTGCTGACCCTGCCAAATATCCCGAAGCACAAATCCAGTTTCGTCTGAATCTGGCTGATGTGCTGCTGAGCGAAAACGTCACCGGCAAAGAGTTGTTTCCGTACTTTGTCGAGTTGTTCGTGGCTCACTACATGACGCTCTGGGCGGCAGATAGCCGGGCAATGCTCGTCGGCGGCCCGGGTGGCTCAACCAATGGTGTTCAGTCCTCCAAGTCCGTTGACAAGGTAAGCGTCAGCTATGACACCAGCGCGACGCTAAACCCTGACGCAGGCTTCTGGAATAACACCCGATATGGCGCTGAATTTTATCAGCTGATCACGATGTTCGGTGCGGGCGGTCGCCAGCTATGAGTTTCAAAAGTGGTGTAACAACGAGGGTTGATAACGCTCAGGCCATTCTGGATGCGCTCCGGTCGCTAACCAAAAAGGATGTGCTGGTGGGCATCCCGGAAGAAGACAGCGAGCGTGAGGATGTTCCGTTTGGTAATGCCGGGATCGGTTACGTCAACGAATACGGCTCACCAGCGCAAAACATACCCCCACGCCCGCACCTGATCCCCGGCGTTAAATCCGTAGAGGAACAGACGGTGCCGCAGCTCAAAGCAGCGGCGCAGGCTGCGCTTGATGGAAATGCGGCGGGTGCGGAAAGAGCGCTTAACCGCGCCGGAACGCTGGCCGCGAATGGCGTCAGGCGTTACATGACCATTACCGGCTTTACACCGCTTGCTGATAGCACCGTTGAAGCACGCGCACGCCGTGGGCGCAAAGGGGCAAAAGAGGAACTTGCGCGGCGCGCTGCTGGTGAGTCTCCTGGAACCGATCTGGTGAAACCGCTAATCGACACCGGGCAATATCGCAGAGCTATTACCCATATTGTGAGGGATAAAGATGCCGACTCTTGATGTAACAGACGTGCTTTTTGACCCCGATTTTTGCGACTTCAACCTGTGGGTAACGCGTCGCGCGCAAACGGTGGACGATGACGGGATCGGCAGCGACAGCGAAGTTAAAACGCAGTTTGCCGGGGTTGTTACTGTTGACCGCTCCCTGGAAAACCGCCGCATGCAGGCCGGGCAGGTTATCAGCGGCGCGATTCTCATCGTGACAACTGAGCGGCTGACGCAGGGGCAGACTGGCCGTGATGCCGATATCGTGACGTATCAGAACCGTGATTATCGCGTGACATTCGTCGACCCGTATACGGCTTACGGTGCTGGCTTCGTCCAGGCTCATTGTGAATTACTGCCGTTTGATGGGGGAACTCCCATTGAGCAATAACACCAGCACAGAGCGCGGCTGGCTGACACCCACCAGCGGCGATCCGGCTTATGACGAAGCGCTCGACAGGCTGCTAAGCCAGTGGATGCGCAATGTTTCCGGCTTGCCGTCTGGAATGGTTCGTCCGCGCTGGCAGAAAAATCAGCCGCCACTGCCACCCGTTGAAACGAACTGGTGCGCGTTTGGCGTTACCGGGTTGCTCATTGATAACAACCCTGCATTCACCGGGCAGACTGAAGAGGGCGCTCAGCTCTGGAGGCATGAAACGTTCGAGTGCATGGCGTCGTTCTATGGCCCGGCTGGTATGTCTTATGCGTCCCGTTTTCGCGATGGCATATCTGTCCCGCAAAACAATGCTGAGCTGAACGCGCTTGGTTTGTCTCTGGGCGACTATACCGGTCTGACCCCTTTCCCCGAACTTATCAACCAGCAATGGGTTCGCCGCTACGACATGACGGTGCGTCTGCGCCGGAAGGTTGTGCGCGAGTACGGTATTAAATCGCTGGTGGAAGCACCAGTCATCTTTTTCGGAGATTAAGCTATGGCACAGGGCTTGCCTGTATCAAACGTTGTTAATGTTGATGTGATCATGTCGCCGCGTGCAGCATCAGGGCGAAATTTTGGTGCATTACTCATTCTCGGCCCGTCCACAATCATTCCGGTAAGTGAGCGCATTCGTCGTTATTCTGCCGCGGAAGATATTGGAAAAGATTTTGGCGTGGAATCACCAGAATATAAGGCTGCGCAGGTGTTTTTCTCACAATCACCGAAACCTCAGGAGGTTTTTGTTGGTCGTTGGGTGAAAACGAAGGGAGACAGCGAACAGGCCACGACTGAGACGCTGGAGCAGGCTGTGAATGCCATGCTCGATTATACTTCATGGTATGGGCTGGGGATTGCAGACGATGAAGATATTCCGGATGCAGACTGGCTGAAAGTGGCTGCGGCGATCGAATCCTCTTCTGTAAGCCGTATTCTGGCGATTACGACAAGCGATGAGAAATGCCTGCAGACTGCATCCAGCGATGATTTGGCATCAAAACTGAAAACCGCCGGATATTCACGCAGTTTTATTCAATATTCATCGGGTAATAAATACGCTGCGTTATCTGCATTTGGCCGGGCATTCACGGTTAATTTCAATGGCAGTAATACCGCGATTACGCTCAAGTTTAAGCAGGAGCCGGGTGTCGGGTATGAAACACTGACAGTCAGCCAGGCATCGGCACTTGATGCAAAAAACTGCAATGTGTTCGTGTACTACGCCAACGACACGGCGATCCTGCAACAGGGTGTCATGGCGAACGGTGACTTCTTCGACGAGCGCCACGGGCTCGACTGGTTGCAGAACTACGTTCAGACCAACCTCTATAACCTGCTTTACACCAGCACCACCAAAATTCCGCAGACTGATGCCGGTGTTACCCGTCTGCTTTCCAACGTTGAACAGTCCATGGATCAGTCCGTCACGAACGGTCTGGTAGCTGCTGGCGTGTGGAATGGTGGCCCTATCGGACAGCTGAATTCCGGCGATACGCTGACCAAAGGCTATTACGTGTATGCGCAACCGCTGTCCGAACAGGCGCAGGCCGACCGCGAAGCGCGCAAAGCACCGTTAATCCAGGTGGCCTGTAAGCTGGCTGGCGCAGTTCATTATGCCGATGTGCAGATCAACGTGGTTCGCTAAGGAGCGATAAATGGCAACTTATTCTTTTCTCGATGTAACCGCGTCGCTCACCGGGCCGACCGGAGTTATCGATCTTGGTCAGGGTTCTGCGAACTCTGAGGAAGGTATCACCCAGACCATGGGCGGCAACAAAAACACCATGACCATCGGTGCCGATGGCGAGGTGATGCACAGCCTGCACGCCGATAAGTCAGGCACCATTACGGTGACGCTGCTGAAAACCTCCCCGGTGAACAAGAAGCTGTCTCTGGCGTATAACGCGCAAAGCCAGTCCTCTGCCACCTGGGGAAATAACGTGATCGTCATTCGCAACACGGCATCGGGTGATATTTCTACTGCGCGTTCGTGTGCATTCCAGAAACAGCCTGATTTCAATAACGCTAAAGAGGGCGGAACCGTCGCCTGGGTATTCGACTGCGGCAAGATTGACCAGCTTCTCGGGGAGTTTTAACGCATGGAATTCGAAATTAAAGGCGTGAAATATCGCACCGCAAAGCTCAGCGTTTTCGAACAGCTGAAGGTGTCCCGCAAGCTGTTGCCGGTTCTGGCCGGGATGGTTTCGGACTTCCGGAGCGTTCAGGAGAAGATCAGCAGCAAAGACACCGAAGGCGCGATGGCTACCATCCTGCCAAAGATTGCCAATGCTGTGTCCGATCTGAGTGATGGCGACGTGGACGCTATCCTGTTCCCCTGTCTTTCCGTTGTTTCACGCGAGCACATGAAAGGCTGGGTGCCGGTCTGCCAGCATGGCGAAATGGCGTTTGACGATATCGACCTGCTTACCATGCTGCAACTGGTGGCGCGGGTGGTCGCCGACTCGCTGGGAAATTTTTTGCAAGGACTCCCTACCAGCGAGACGCCCACCCCGCCAGCGGAATAACCTTCAACAGCCTGCCGGGCGGTGAAGATTTTATTCTTCGTCCGGCGCTTGCCTTCCATATTGACCAGAAAGACCTTAACAGCGGTGCGGTAGACCTTTGCCGCATCGCGCTTCTCAATGACTACCTCGACATGCGCGAGGATAACGACGCCCGGGTAGATAAATGGAGAGCGGCCAATGAGCGGTAACGCAGATACGATTAAAGATTTCCTTGTTTCGCTGGGATTCGATATCGATCAGGCTGGCGCTAATAAGTTTGAAGCCGTGCTGAAAGGCGTTACCGCGAACGTTCTGAAGGTCGGCGCGGTGGTGGAAGGCGCAGCGCTGAGCATTGTCGGATTTACCACCCAGATCGCGAATGGTCTGGATAAAATTTACTGGGCATCCCAGCGGACGGGGGCCAGCGTCCAGGGCATCAAAGCGCTGGGCTATGCCGCATCGCAAACGGGTGCCAGCGCCGAGTCGGCCATGTCCTCCCTCGAAGGGCTGGCCGGTTTCATGCGTAGCAATCCGGGGGCGGAAGGCTTCCTGAACCGTCTGGGTGTCCAGACCCGTGATGCCAGCGGAAAGATGCGTGATACTGCGGCCATCTTTACTGGCGTTGGGCAAAAGCTCAACAACATGCCGTATTACCGCGCGAAGCAATACGCGCAGATGCTCGGCATCGATGAAAACACGCTGATGGCGATGCGGCGCGGCATGAATGGCTTTACCGCCGATTACCAGTCTATGCTGCAAAAGACGGGGTTCAACGCTGATAAGGCAGCCGTTCAGTCCAACAAATTCATGACGTCCATGCGCGGGCTTACGTCGCTGTTCGGCATTATGCGGGACAAGATCGGCTCAAACCTCGCTGGTGGTCTTGCTGGTTCGCTGGACAGCCTGCGGCGGCGCATCCTCGACAACTTCTCGAAGATTGAAGATACGCTGACCAGAGTTATAAAAGGCGTGATCTGGCTTGCGAACGCCTTCACGCGAATGGCGTGGCGGCTCATACAGGGCGCTGGCTCTGTCATTGACTGGTGGAAGCGTCTTGACGATGGCAGTAAAAATCTGCTGAAAATATTCGGTGCTCTACTTGTCGCATGGCGTCTGCTTAATTCTGCGTTCCTGAAATCCCCGATTGGAATTATCACCACGCTGATTCTGGCGATCGGATTACTCTATGACGATTACCAGACGTGGAAAGAAGGCGGTAAAAGTCTGATTGACTGGAGCAAGTGGGAGCCAGCAATAGAAAAGGCGAAAAAGGCAATTCTCTGGCTGCGCGATAAGCTGCTTGGGCTGAAGGATTCTGTCGGTGGGTGGCAGAACTCGCTGGAAATTTTGGCTACCTTCATTGCTGGGGTTTGGGTAACAAAAGTGCTAGGAGCGTTCGCAAAAATATCCGGCCTTCCGATACCCCCCTGGCTTAAATTATGGGGATTGTATGCCGGTTATGTGGTTTCAGATCGTGAAAACATAAAAGCCAGTGCGCAATCGTCGTGGAATTACGCAAAAAGGAACGTTGGCGACGCTCTTGCAGCGATCGGCATCAAAACCGATCTTGGGCGCAAAGACGTTAGCGAGGTACGGGAGTGGCCTGCATGGATGGATTGGCTGCATGGTGGCCCAGGTAAGATTATTCGTCAAGCGCAAAGCAATGGCGTCGTTTATGGCGATAATGTTCAGCCTGACATTCCTGGGGTGGAACAGCATGTTCGTAGTAATGAAATTGCCCCGCATGAAAGAGATGAAATAAAAAACCGACAGCAGGCTGCTAATGGTTATCTTGAAAAGATCTCAGACGGGATTGCCAAAATCGGTAATTTACTTTTCTCACCGGCAGGTGCTGCTGAAATCTCTCCAAATATACCGAGCGATCCCACCAAGTTGGCGCAATCAGTTAAACGCCCACAAGCCACAGCGCAGGGCAAGGTTTTGCTCGACTGGATGGGGCCATTGTTCAATAAGCTGGAGTCTCTTTATCAGCTGCCTGCTGGCTTGTTGAAAAGCGTGGCGATCACCGAGTCGGGTGGTAACCAGTTCGCTGTGTCCGGCGCAGGCGCGAAAGGACTGTTTCAGTTTATGGATGGCACGGCGCGCGACATGGGCCTGCGTGGGAATGATGTATTCGACCCGGAAAAGTCAGCTCAGGCAGCCGCTAAGTACCTCAGCCAGCTGTTGCGGCAGAACGGCGGAGACCTTAGCAAAGCACTGGCATCATATAACTGGGGGATCGGGAATGTTAAGCGTTATGGAATGGGGCTAATGCCGCAGGAAACGCGCAACTACATTCCGAAAGTAATGAGCAATATGCCCACCAGCGCCCCGGTGATTCAGCAGGAAACGAATATTAACATCCACGGCGTTTTCGATCCGCGCGAGGCTGCCCGTTTGACTGTTGACCGTCAAAAGGGCGTGAATTCACAGTTAACCCAGCAACTCCCCGCAGGACCGAGATAATGGATATTTTATCAGCGATTTTTCGCCAGCAATCCCGGCGAATTGGCATATTAATTCCCAGCGTGGTCGTCTCCGAAAAGCATTCTGATGCGCTCGAAATTACTGAGCATCCGGTGGAGAAGCCAACAACGAATAGCGCGTCGGGTTTCATCGCCGATCATGCATATAAACGTCCCAGCGAAGTCACAATGGAATGCGGCTTCGCTGGTGGCGGTTCGTTGCTGGACTTCATTGATACATCTTCAATCGGTCTTAGCGCTGGGCTTAGCCCAAAGGAGACATACCAAAAGCTGCTGGATATGCAGCTTGAGCGCGTACCGTTCGATGTGGTTACCGGGAAGAGGGTGTACACCAATATGCTGGTGCGTGCCATTGAGGTGACGACCGATAAAACCAGCGAGAACGTGCTGAACTGCACGCTTACCCTGCGTGAAGTGATCATGTCGCAGACATTTAAAAAGCAGGTCGCAGATAAGTCGGATATGCAGGACGGGGTTAGTACATCTGCGGTGCAGAATTCCGGGACTAAATCCACCACCCCAGTAAATGAATCGGTAATTAAGTCAACAGGGTGGTTTGATGGACTAAAAGGAACCAGTCTTGGTAACTCTATAGGTATCCAATGAATGTAACTGAAATCCCTTTATCGCCGGATAACCAGCTATTTCGCATTCAGTTAGCAGAGACAACATACACGCTGAGAGTCATTTGGCGTGATTCTGCTGGCTGGATTCTGGATGTACAAGATAGCAGTGGCGAACCGCTTCTTTCTGGCGTGCCGCTGGTAACCGGTGTAAATCTTCTTGAGCAATATCCTCAACTAGGTATTAACGGGGCGCTGCTCGTTGGCTGCGATGTAGGCGCACCGGACGAGCCCACCAAAACCAACCTCGGCATATACAGCCACCTCATTTTCGTGCAGGAGTAGAAATGTCTCTTAACTGGATGCGCCATTTTGAGCTGCAACTGTTGGACCAGAACGGGCAGGGCGTTTCCCTGTCTGATTTTAAGGTCACGTTCCAGATCGAGTGGGCAGATACACGCTGGCCGCGAGTGGCGAACGTGAAAATTTACAACCTTTCGACCGATACCACGAACAAGATACTGGGGCAGGAGTTTGCAAAAATTCGCATCATTGCCGGGTATGACGGTATTGCGCCGGATGTTGATGCGAGCCAGGTTGGTGTCGCCCGGGAGATTTCACCAGACCAGGTAGGGCAGGTGAACGGTCAGAACTACGGCCTGATATTTGACGGTGATATTCGCTTCACCGTCACCGGGAAGGACAACATCACCGATTCCTGGGTGCTGATTCAGGCCATCAGTAACCACGAAGCGTTCCTCTACGCGACTACCATCACCACGCTTGCCGCTGGTTATACCGTTGCGGACCTGCACCGGGCGACTATGCAGGATTTCAACGCGTTCGGCGTGACGCAGGGCATTACCGGTGACTTTCCTGATACCGTGTTTCCTCGTGGCCGCGCGATTTACTCATCCACCCGCAACGTGATGGATAATATTGCTGCGCAGTGTAAAGCAACATGGCAACTGGTGGATGGTCAGGTCCAGATGGTGCCTGAAGATAAATATATTCACGAAGCCATTGTGTTGAATGCCGATACTGGCCTGATCGGTATGCCGCAACAAACGATGGGCGGCGGCGTAAACGTGCGGTGCCTGATAAACCCAAACATCCGTATTAATGGTCTTATCCAGCTCGATCAGGCTTCGGTGTACCGAACGCAGTTAAACAATGAAGATCTTCGTGCGGTCAAATACGACGAGAATGGAAATATCATACCCTCACCAAAGCTGCAAGAGAGCGACATGAATGGTAATCTCGTCGTTAACGGCACTGTCAGTCAACCAGCCAGCATTGCGACGGATGGCGTTTATATCGTCAAAGCTATCGACTATACTGGCGACACCAGAGGTCAGGCGTGGTACATGGATTTGATGTGCTTCGCGCGTGGCAGCCGCGATTTGCAGAGTAACGCATCACTTAACCGGACGTTTTAAAAAATGAAAAAACTCATCCTGATGATTGCTTGCAGCTCTTTTGTCTTGGCGGGCGTGGCTCATGCTGATTCCCAGTGTGGGCCTTTCCACTTGGGCACGAGCCCGACAAATGATGGATGGGCACGCATTAACGGTGCGAAGCCTGAAAGTCAGAAGGTAACGTTCCTTAAGCAAAAAGAAGACTACGAGAACATTAAGATGGAATGGCGCATGGCTACTGACCAGCCTGGCCGGTGGGTAGGGCTCGAATACATCAAGCGTAACGGCAAAGCCATTCTCAACGCTCAGTGGCTGCAAGCAAACATGAACGCTCCACGTCAGTATGCTACTTACGACTGTATAAAAGTTAACTGATTACTACATCGAGGAAAAAATGATTCGAATTTTACTTATGCTAGGGATGGTGCTTACATCTTTCATTTCGAATGCAGAAGTTAAGATAAGTTATGATCAATTGACGGGTAGCCAGTCAGTTAAGGGACTGAGCGACGCCAATCTTGAGGGATGTGAACTTCATGAAGGTTTGGCAGTGGCAAAAGGAACACAGTATTCTGACAGTGGAGCCACTATAAAATTAATAAGATTCCAGGGTGTTGGTAGTAAAGTTTTTGTCATTCCTACTGGCTTTGAAGAATTATCAAAAAATGATAACGATATAGTTAATAGCATGATTAATATTGGTGAGCCTTATTTTATTAGGTTTACAGCTTGTGGTAGTGGTGGTTTTTTAAAATTAGTTGACCTTTATAAGATAGGTTGAAATATACATGTTTTAGATAAGCCGCATACAGCGGCTTTTTTTATGGGGTTTTTATGCCAATTCCAACTCAATCACAGATCGGCGGCGAGCAGCAGACCGCGCAGGCCATAGCCGATTCGGTGTCTACCCAGATGCGCGTAGCGATGCCCGGCATCATTCAGTCGTTCGATCCTGAGACTGTTACCTGCACAGTAGAGGTGGCGCTACGCGGTATTGTTGGCGATGGATCCACCGAATTAAAACCGCTGGTGGATGTGCCGGTCATCTTCCCGCGGGGCGGCGGTTGTACGCTGACTTTTCCGGTTAAAGAAGGCGACGAGTGCCTCCTGATTTTTGCTGACCGTTGCATCGATTTCTGGTGGCAGAGCGGCGGCGTTCAGGAGACCGTCGATCCGCGACAGCATGACTTATCTGATGCGTTCGCCATCGTTGGCCCGCAGTCGCAAGCACAGAAAATCAGCGGTATCAGTACCAGCGCCGCGCAGCTGCGAACCGATGATGGTGCGGCGTTCGTAGAAGTCGCCGCAGGACATAACATCACCATTAAAACACCGGGCCAGCTTACAGCTACGGCTGAAGGTGGAACGACAATCACATCCCCGACTATCACGCTGAACGGCAACGTAACGATTAATGGCAACTTGTCTCAGGGAATGGGCGAAAGCGGCGGTACTGCGACGATGCTTGGGCCGGTGACGGTAACGAATGACGTAACAGCTTCTGGTATCAGTGTCGCCACGCATAAACATGGCGGAGTACAGACTGGCGGGGGAACTACCGGAGGGCCGCAATAATGCGATACCGTCGCGAAGATACTGAAGGCGATTACACTTTCGGCCAGGGTGACGATACTTTCCTTATCGACAGTCCGGAATGTGTCGCCCAGGCCGTAAAAACCCGTTTCGAGCTGTGGCGCGGTCAGTGGTTTCTCGATCTGACGGAAGGCACGCCGTATGTTCAGTCAGTGCTTGGGAAGCAGCGATCAGATGTCTACATCCTGGCTATACGCGAACGCATACAGGATACACCGGGCGTTCTGTCGATTCTTTCCTTCGATACCAATTATGACGGCACCAGCCGTCGCGTCACCTTCACTTCCTCCATTGACACAATCTACGGCCAGACGACTGTAACAAGCGAGGCATAAATGGCTTTGAACCTCGACACGCTGGGGCTATCGGCAACGGTAACCGCCCAGGGGATTAGTGCGCCTGATTACCAGACAATCCTTGATACACTGACCAGCTATTTCAGGCAGATTTACGGTAGTGATGCCTACCTCGAACCAGACAGCAAAGATGGGCAAATGGTCGCGCTGGTGGCTCTTGCGGTGCATGACGCTAACAATACCGCTATCGAGATCTACAACTCTTTTTCACCGACGACAGCGCAGGCCGCAGCGCTTAGCAACAATGTGAAAATTAACGGGATCACGCGAAAAGTAGCGACAAACTCTACTGCTGACCTTCTGTTAACCGGTACGGCAGGCACGACTATCACGAATGGCTCCGCACGGGATAAAAACGGCATTATCTGGAATTTTCCCGCAAGTGTAGCGATCGGCGTTGATGGTACTGTGCTGGTGACGGCCACATGTGCGAATAGCGGTTCGGTTGCGGCGCTGGCCGGGACTATTACCACTATCAACACCCCGACCCGAGGTTGGGTGTCGGTAACCAATCCAGTTGCGGCTACTGTCGGTTCACCAGCCGAAACCGACGCAGAGCTGCGCATTCGGCAGGGGCAAAGCGTCGCGCTACCATCGATCACACCGTTTGAAGGTGTCGACGGTGCTATCGCTAATGTTGCTGGCGTGACACGTCACAAACTATATGAGAACGACACTGGGGCAACCGACAGCAACGGGCTGCCGCCACACTCTATTTTCGCCATCGTCGATGGAGGGGATGTTACCGAGATAGCCCAAACAATCCGGGGGAGTAAAGGGCAGGGAACCGCAACTTACGGTAAAACTTCTGTCACGGTGCCGGATACTTACGGTAATCCACACGTCATCAGTTTTTCGCGCTCTACCGATGTGCCAATTTTCGTAGCCATTACCCTGAAAGTTTTTACCGGCTATACCTCTCAAATCGGCGAGCAGATTAAACAGGCTGTTGCCGATTATATAAATGGCCTAACAATTGGCGACGACGTTCTGCTGAGCCGTATTTATTCCCCGGCAAACCTCGGCGTTGTGAGCGGCGGGAATGCCCGCTATTACGATATTACCGACCTGCTGATCGGTAAGTCGTCTGGCAGCGTATCGGCATCAAACATTGATATTGCCTATGATGCTTCAGCGTCCTGTAGCACCGCGAATATCAGTATCACGGTGACCTCATGAGCAAATACACCGAACTGATCACTAACTACCACGCTACCAAGCCACTCTTTTTTGACCATATAGATCTGAGCACCCGCCCGCTGATTGATGTGTCCAGCACTATGTCAGGGCTTATAACAGCCTTCGATATCGATACTGCTGTCGGTGTACAGCTCGACATCCTCGGTCTGTGGATCGGACGCAGTCGCATAGTCAGCCAGCCAATTAGCGGAGTTTATTTCAGCTGGGACACTGACGGGCTTGGGTATGACCAGGGCATCTGGCAAGGGCCATATGATCCTGATTCTGGCCATACGACGCTAAGCGATGAGACGTACCGCATCATTCTGAAAGCGAAAATCGCTATCAACAACTGGGACGGTCGGAACGACTCTCTGCCTCCCATCCTTGACGCTGCTACCGCAGGCTCAGGCCTGAGGATGCAGATCGTCGACAACCAGGACATGACGATTTCGGTCTGGGTTTTCCCTGAAACTGATATTTCTGATGTGTCTCTCGAACTGATCGCCGCTATCAAACAGGGCTATCTCACCGTTAAATCAGCTGGCGTATGGGCCGGTGATGTTGAAACGCCTTCGGTAGAAACACCGTCAGAAGGCTCTAAATTCTTTGGGTTTGATATGGATAACGAATACATCGGCGGGTTCGATGTTGGAGCATGGGGGACAATACTCTAATGGCAATAAACAACTTTAAACCTTTCGCGCTTGATCCGAACGCTAACGTCACCTCACAAGCTGACTGGGAAGCACTTCCGGCTCTGCTTTCAGGGTTTACGGCAGGTAAAGCATCCAGCGCACAGGTCAACAAAGCTATTCGGCAAGCCAGCTTTATCGCGGCAGCGTTGGCGCAGTACACCGCCAACAAAAGCGGGCTGGATGTGCTTGATGATGGAGACCTGAACGGGTTTATATCCAAAATGGGGACCGCTTTCGGGAAAGATTTCCAGGCGCTTGATGCCACGCTGTCGGCATTAGCTGGGCTCGCAACAGGTGCAAATAAACTCCCATATTTCACTGGAAATGATACAGCAGCGCAGACTGATTTAACTTCTGTTGGCCGTGACATTATTGGGAAAAATACTATTGCTGACATTCTCACATACCTTGGTTTGGGGTTGGGTTCGGCATTACCCGTTGGCGTACCTGTTCCGTGGCCTTTGACCACACCGCCAACAGGCTGGATGAAATGCAACGGTTCCAGATTTAGCCTGACAGGTTACCCCGCGCTTGCCGCTGTGTTCCCTTCTGGTGTGCTTCCAGACCTGCGCGGTGAGTTTATCCGAGGATGGGATGATGGGCGCGGTGTCGATGCTGGCCGTGCAATAATGACAACGCAAGAGGATGCCATCCAAAATATTACCGGCGAAGTTGGTTTTATTCAGTATTTTGGCGAAACGCATCATTCTGGCGCGCTGTTTCCCGGTGGTGCTCAAAACATCACCAACGTAGTTCCGGGCGGTGATACTAGAGCTCAAAGTGTGTTCTTTGATGCGTCAAGATCTGTACGAACCGCATCAGAAAACCGTCCGCGTAACATCGCGTTTAACTACATTGTAAGGGCAGCATGATGACCGTAAACGAAATCACTTTAGACGAAAATGGATTTGCCACGGAAGCTGGCTTTATTACCGTTTACAACTACAACGGCGAAACGCGGGAGTATATTTCTTCATCACTTGAATTCCTGCCTTTTGGTGTTGGCGTTCCTGCTCATTCCACAACTGAGGCACCAGGAGAAAGCAAGGCCGGTTTTGCCATCCGCAGGACCGCTGATTTGACTGGCTGGGAGCTTGCGCCAGACCATCGCGGCGAAACTGTTTACAGCACGACCAATGGCAAACCTGTAACTGTTTCACAGTTGGGCGAATACCCGGAAGGAACCACCGTCAAAGCGCCTTCTACGCAATACGACAAATGGGATGGCAAAAAATGGGTGACTGATAGCGATGAACAGCATCGCGCCGCAGTAGAAGCGGCAGAAGCACAGCGCCAGTCGCTGATTGATGCTGCAATGGCTTCCATCAGTCTGATTCAACTGAAATTACAGGCTGGGCGGAAGCTGACGCAGCCAGAAAACACCCGACTTAACGCTGTGCTGGATTACATTGACGCGGTGACGGCAACAGATACCAGCACAGCGCCGGACGTCATCTGGCCTGAACTGCCGGAGGCGTAGGCCATTCAATATCTGGCGCACCGGAAGTATCGACCAGCTCCAGTGCGTCCAGATAATCCAGCCACAAATTATATTGCGCCAGTTCCTCACCTTTCAGACGACCAATAGCAGCTTTGCCAGGCCACTGATGGGTATTGATGTAGGTATTGACTTCTGAAACCAAAGATATTGAGGATAAAAAGATATCCCAAAAGTAAGCGTATAGCGAGAACCGTATTGACGAAGTGAAGTTGGTCAGGCTGGCAGAGTAACCCGCCACGGCAGCAGTTCACCAACCCGCTTTACCGGCCAGTCAGCAATGACGTCAAGGATATGGTGAAGGTAGCGTTCTGGATCTACTCCATTCAGTTTGCACGTCCCGATCAGACTGTACAGCAGCGCTCCCCGCTCACCACCGTGGTCTGAGCCGAAGAACAGCCAGTTTTTACGTCCCAGACTGACCGTCCGCAGCGCATTTTCAGCGATGTTGTTATCTGCTTCAGCCCAGCCGTCGTCTGCGTAGTACGTCAACGCCTGCCACTGGTTCAGTACATAGGTGAACGCTTTTGCCAGCTCTGAGTGTCGCGACAGGGTTTTCACTTTTTCACGCAGCCAGTTTTCCAGTGATTTAAGACGCGCTTTCGTTTTCAACTGCCGTTCGGCAAGCCGCTGTTCTGCCGGCATTCCCCTGATATCCGCTTCGATGGCATACAACTCGCCGATCCGTTTCAGCGCTTCATCTGTGAGCGCTGAGGGAGTGCGAACGTGAACATCGTGGATTTTACGCCGGGCATGGGCCCAGCATGCGGCTTCCTTTATATGGCCGTCACGGTAGAGCTCATTGAACCCCGCATAGGCATCCGCCTGCAGCACACCGCTGAAGCCGGCAAGATGGGTCTGAGGATGGATGCCTTTTCTGTCCGGGCTGTACGCGAACCATACTGCCGGTGCCAGCACTGACCCGGCGTTGCGGTCATCACGCACATACGTCCACAACCGCCCGGTTTTCGTCTTCTTATTACCTGGCAACAGCACCGGGACGGGCGTATCGTCGGCATGGAGTTTGCCATCGGTCAGTACATAGGCCTGAAGGGCTTCATCCAGCGGTGCCAGCAGACGACAACACGCATCCACCCAGCCC
>OGSC01000395.1_pt1 | contig 22874 bp, 21 predicted proteins | sample 1573751 | NCBI WGS metagenome assembly OGSC01 (sample SAMN03295840, study PRJEB24534) | human gut metagenome | isolation source: fecal sample 8 from infant 5 | host: Homo sapiens | place: USA: Pittsburgh, PA | collected 2014-07
CCTTTATATTTTCTCTTATAGTATCTGTTTTTAGCTCTACACTTTCTTCTAAAGAAGCCGTAAAGGCTTCTAAATTTTTTCTTAATATACTTATCATTTGTTGAGATTTTTCTTCTATTTCTCTATCTAAATCCGTCAATAATTCATCTGCGTAATCCCTAGCCCCTACTCTTATATATTTAGATTCTTTTTCAGCATTTTTTATTATGGTTTCTGCCTTAATATTTGCTTCTCTTGTTATACTATGATTCTCTATTTGTTTTTTAAGTATTATTATATTTTCCTTTTTAATATGTTCCGCTTCTTCCATAGCTTCAGTAAGTATTCTTTCTTTTTCCTCACATATCCATTGAGCCTTTTTAAATTCATCCGGAAGACAATTTATTATCTTATCTAGTACCTCTAGGGATTCTTTCTTATTTATAGTAACTTTTCCTGTTAAAGGAATACTTGAACCTGATTCTATTAGTTCTTCTAGATATGCTAAAAGCTTAATAACATCCATTAAGTAACCCTCCTAAATACATTCCTTTTTATGATTTATCTTTTTTTTAATATCTGGTATTATTTCATCTGGTACCAAATCCTTTATGCATCCTCCAAACATAGCTACCTGCTTTACTGAGGATGAACTTAAATAAGAGTATTTTGCATTTGTCATCATAAATACTGTTTCTATATTAGGATCTAATTTGTTATTCATAAGAGCCATCTTAAATTCATATTCAAAATCTGACATGGTTCTAAGTCCTTTAATTATAACCTTAGATTTCTTTTCTTTCATAAAATCTATTAATAGGCCACTAAAACACTGCACTTCTACATTTCTATGGTTCTTAGTAACTCTTTTTATCATTTCTACTCTCTCATCTACTGAAAAAAGTCCCTTCTTTTCTGGATTTACAAGTACCGCTACTATTAGCTTATCACAAACCTTAGAAGCCCTTTTAATTATATTTAAATGTCCCTTAGTTATAGGGTCAAAACTTCCTGGGTACACTGCAGTTTTCATTTTAATCCTCCTTAAATTTATAAAAACAAACGGTAGTGTTTCCATATTTTCTATGATCAAATAATTTTATTCTTTCAGTTCCCTCATATATTTCTTCTGAAGAATCTATTTTTGTAACTATTAATCCATCTTTATCTAATAGTTCTTTTTTATCTATGTTCTCCATAGCTGGAGGAATCATTTCTTTTGCATAGGGAGGATCTATAAATATCAAATCAAAAACTATAGATTTCCTAGCAAATTCCTCTAGGGCGCTATAAGCATCCATATTAAAACTCTTGCACAAATCTTCAAACTTTAAATTCTTAATATTTTCTCTTAATAAAGGATAGGTTTCAGGACTTTTATCTACTAAATAAGAGAACTTTGCTCCCCTACTAGCTGCCTCCAATCCTAAACTGCCTGTTCCTGCAAAAACATCCAAAACTCTAGATCCATATACCTGATTTTGTATTATATTAAATATAGATTCTTTTATTCTATCCAAAGTTGGTCTTGTAACACTACTTTGGGGTGATAGTATTTTTCTGCCTCTAGCAGATCCAGAGATAATTCTCATGAAAATCCTCCTTATTATTTGTTATTTAATAATTTATTCTAGGACTAGTTTCACTAATACTGTTATTCTATTATATTAGAATTATTCACATACAATGGTAGCGCCACCTATTAATAAGTTCTTCTAAATCTCACATTTAGAAATCCTTTTCTTATAAATAAGTCAGATTTGAGTGTAAAAATAACTTAATCCTTATTATTTTAACATATAAATTATTACCATACAAAATTATTTATAGTAATTTGTAGAAATTTGTTATCTTAATTAAAACATATAAACTTCGAATTATTTTTTATTTTGGTCTTTACTTCTTCTTTTATTTTATTATCCTCTTCACTATTACTATCTATTATTTTTTTGCTTTCAACATTAGCTATTTTGAGTAAATGTATATCCTCTATTACATCAGCTAGAAGTAAATTACTAGAACCATGCTGTCTAAATCCAAATATCTCTCCTCCGCCTCTTAGCTTTAAATCTTCCTCTGCCACAAAAAAACCATCATTACTACTTTTCATTATTTCCATTCTTTTTCTTATAATATCATTTTTCACTTTAGCAATTAATATACAATAGGATTTATATTTCCCTCTACCTACTCTTCCCCTTAATTGATGAAGTTGAGCTAATCCAAATCTCTCCGCATTTTCTATAATCATTAAAGTAGCATTAGGTACATTTACCCCTACTTCTATAACAGTAGTGGATATTAGAGCTTTTATTTTCCCTTCTTTAAACTCCTTCATAATAGCATCTTTTTCTTTTCCTTTCATTTTACCATGTAAAATAGCAATTTCCACTTCTTTAAAATAATCCTCTTTCAAATCATTATATAATTTTTCTACAGAATTTAAATTCAATTCTTCCTTTTCTTCTACTAGAGGACAAACTATATATACCTGTCTCCCATCATTTATTTCTTTTAGTGCAAAGTTATACACTCTTTTTCTATAGCTATCATTTACATAATAGGTATCTATCTTTTTTCTTCCAGGTGGAAGTTCATCTATAATAGATAAGTCTAAATCTCCGTATAAGCTCAAAGTAAGAGTTCTTGGTATAGGGGTTGCACTCATAACTAAAGTATCTATACTTCTTCCCTTATTTAACATTTTACTTCTTTGCATAACCCCAAAACGGTGTTGCTCATCTGTTATAACCATACCTAAATTATAAAATTCCACATCATCCTCAATTAAAGCATGAGTACCTATTATTAAATCTATTTCTCCTTTTTTAAGCTTTTCTTTTATCTCTTTTTTTAAAGATGCTTTTACACTTCCTACCAAAAGCGCTATGTTTAAATTAAAATCTTTAAATAATTTTAAAGCTTCTTCATAATGTTGAATTGCTAATATTTCTGTAGGAGCTAACATTACTCCTTGATATCCATTTTTTATCACATTAAAAAGACAAATTAAAGCTATAATAGTTTTACCACTACCTACATCTCCCTGTAAAAGTCTATTCATTGGTTTTTCTTTTTTTTGATCTTTAAATATTTCCTCTAAAACTCTATTTTGAGCATTAGTTAGTTTAAAAGGTAATGATCTTATAATATCACTTGTTTCTTCTAAAACTTTAAAAGCTATCCCCTCTGTAGCTGTTTTCAAGTATTCCTTTAAAGAAGCTATTTTTAAACAATATGCTAATAACTCTTGAAATTTTAATCTTCTTATAGACTCTTCTAATTCTTTCTGATTTTCTGGCTTATGTATAGTTCTTATAGACTTGTCTAAGGATATAAACTTATATTTTTCTATAAGCCATCTAGGTAAATTCTCACCTATAGCAATATTTCCCAAGGCACTATTTACAAGTTTTATTAACAAATTATTTTTTAAATCTCCCTTTAAAGGATATTTAGGAATTATTTTTCTTTCCTCTACTTTTTCTGCATATTTATTCTTTAATATTTGAGCATTATTTATAGTTAAAGTTCCCCTATATTCTCTTAAACTTCCCTGAAGTATATATTCTTCACCTATTTTAAAGTAATTTTTAATATAGGGTTGATTAAACCAACTACCAACTATAGCTTTCTCTCCATCATTAAATATAATTGTAGTTAAAATTTTACCTGTTCTTGTTCTTACATCTCTTTTTATATTTTCTACCTGTACTTTAATTATTACTTTTTTATTTGATAACTTATCTTTACTATAGTTATCTATAAATTCATAATCTCTTGGGAAATACAAAAGTAAATCCATTATATTAAATATCATACATTTTTCTAATTGTTCTTTAGTTTTAGGGCCAACTCCTTTTAATGTAGTTATAGGACTATATACATTCATAAACTTCCTCCTATATAAAGGATTCTATAGTAAAGAACAAATTCTTCTAAATTTAAGATAAATATTCCTTCTAAAAAAACTTTAACCTAAACTAAGAATCCCTTCCCAATATTATTTTTTTATAAAGAAGTAATAGAAATTTAAATTGTATAAATAAACTTTAAATACAATAAAAAAAGCCCTTAGGCTTTTTTTATTCTACAGACATTATAAAGTAATATAATGGTTGTTTTCCATTATAACATTGAATATCTAAATCTTCATATTTTCCTTCTAATTCTTCTATAAATTCTTCTACCTTTTCTTCATCACAATCTTTTCCATAGAATATACTTATAAGTTCACTATCTTCATTTATCATTTCTTCTAAGACAGCTTTTGAAACTTCAAAAATATCCTTTCCTACTTCAGATATTTTTCCTTCTATTAAGCCTAGTATATCATTTTCTTTAATTATTTTTCCGTCCATTTCTGTATCCCTAACTGCATAAGTTATAGAACCTGTAGCTACTGCTTTTATAGCTTCCTTCATGTTATTTTCATTTTCTTTTGATTCTGCCTCTGGATTAAACATTGTTATACTTGTTATGCCTTGTGGTATAGTTTTTGTAGGTATAACTATTATATTTTTTTCTGACAACTCTGCTGCTTGTGTAGCTGCCATAATTATATTTTTATTATTTGGTAGTATAAATATATTTTCCGCATTTATTTTATTTATAGCCTTAACTATATCCTCTGTACTTGGATTCATAGTTTGACCGCCTTCTATAACTTCATCTACACCCAAATCTTTAAATATTTCTGTTATGCCTTCTCCTAATGCTACAGATATAAATCCATATTTTTTTAATTCACTGTCTTCTTTTTCCACTTTATTTTCTTCGCTACTCATATCTATTATATGTTGATGCTGCTCTCTCATGTTATCTATTTTTATTTTAGAAAGTGGGCCAAGCTTTATAGCTTTAGAAAGTATATCTCCTGGATCATTTGTATGAATGTGAACTTTTACTAAGCCATCTGCGGCCACTACTATCATAGAATCTCCTAAAGGTTCTAATTGGCCTTTGAATTTATCCACGTCTACATTTTCTGCCATAACAAAAAATTCTGTACAATATCCAAATTCTATATTCTCTTCATATTGTTGAACTTTAGTGCTAGTATTAGAGACTTTGTTTTCTCCGCCTATTTCTACTTCTAGATCCTTATCTAATACCTCTAACATTCCCTGTAATATTATCAATAAACCTTGGCCGCCTGCATCTACTACCTTTGCCTTTTTTAGTACAGGAAGCATATCTGGTGTTTTATTTAATACTACTTCACTATGTTCACAAACATCCTTTAGTAAAGAAGTTACATCCTCTGCTTCACTTTTTACCGCACTCTCTCCTGCAGCTCTTATAATTGTTAGTATAGTCCCCTCTGTAGGTCTCATTACAGCTTTATAGGCAGACTTTGATCCCTCTAATAGTGCATTTGCAAATTCCCTTGCATTCACTTCATCCTTATCCTCTAGGCCTTTAGATATTCCTCTAAATATTTGGGATAGTATAACTCCTGAGTTACCTCTAGCTCCCATAAGAGCTCCTTTAGCTACTTTTTTAGCTATTTCTCCTATGGATTCCTTTTTTAATCCTTCTATTTCTTTTACCGCAGATCTAAAGGTCATAGACATATTTGTTCCTGTATCACCATCTGGTACTGGGAAAACATTTAGAGAATTTACAAATTCTTTTTTTTCTTCTAATTTGTTACTCCCATTTATCACCATATTATAAAAATCTGCACCTTTTATTTTCATATGTTCCATTTATGACTTACCTCCTAAACTCTAACACCCTGAACATTTACAGTAATACTGGAAACCTTAAGTCCTGTATAGTTTTCTATGTTATATCTTATCTTTTGTATAATATTATTAGCTATTACAGATATTTTAGTTCCGTATTCTACTATTATATATAATTCTATGTTTAATTTACCTTCAACGGCACGAATTTTAACCCCTTTATTGAAGCTTTCTCCTTTAATCAGTTCCCAAAGACCATCTGTTGCATTTTTAGATGCCATCCCAACCACGCCATAACATTCCATTGTAGATACACCTACAATATTAGCAACTACATCTTCAGCATAATCTATATGTCCATATTCATTAGTTAACTTTCCTATCATGAAAGAAACCTCCTTATATCATATCATATAGTTTATTTTATATTAAATAAGAGATTTATTCAAGGAAATATATTATTATTAATGCTTTTTTTGCTATATTCCAAACTATTTACTTGCATATAGCATATATTCTATGGTAAAATTATTAATGTTTGAATTGAGAAGTATAAACTTCACAATTTTAGGGAGGTGTTTTTAAGTGTCAAGAAAATGCGAAATATGTGGTAAAGGCGTTGTTTACGGTGTTCAATACAGCCATTCACATCGTCAATCTAAAAGATCCTTTGCTCCTAACATAAAGAGAGTTAAAGCAATAGTTAATGGAACTCCAAAAAGAGTTCATGTTTGTACTAGATGCCTACGTTCAGGAAAGGTACAGCGTGCTATATAACACAAAAAATGCAGTTGTTTAAACAATTGCATTTTTTATTTTATGTTTTTTATTTTTTAACTCTTTTTATTTTTTTTATTATATTTGATAAAAATTTGGGAAGCTTTATTGCAACTATTTTCATATAATACACCTCTACATAAATTAATTCTTTAATATGTTTTATCAATAAATAAAAACTGTTATAAAATTTAACAGCTGTATAATAAAATATATATCATTATAAATTGCTATTTTATATTAACACTATCTGCACTTATTCATTATCCACCAACCTATATATATAAGTCCAAATCCCACTGCTAAAAGCCATCCCCATATAGGTACTATAATAGTAACAACTATTCCAAGTCCAATAGAGCCAACTATAATTCCTAATTTTTTGTTACTTTTTCTTCCCATATATATGCCCTCCTATAGCTTATATACTATAATATGCAAACCTATACAAAAATGTGAATATTAAAAAATTCATATCTTAGATTTAATTTTAACGCCTCAAAGATAAAAAATACACTCATAAACCAATTCATTTTACTAAGAAGTTCTAAAGCTTATTCATATGGTTTATTACGTGTATTTTTTTATCTTTACTATATTAAAATCAAGTCTATTTTAAGACACCCTAATTTTATTTTTGTATAGAATTTTTAGAAATATATACTTTTGTTCTAACAATATAAAATCCATTTCATTGATAAAGTTTATTATATAGGCATTATCAAATAATTTTAATTTGAAGTAAAATTTGTTGCAAATTCATACTAAACTCTAATCATCACTATCTTTGCTTATAATAACAATTAACGTTCCGCTCTTAATGTGTATATGTAATTCTTTATCCGTAAATTCATTTGAAGTTGTTAAGGTATCTCCCATTTTTAATGTATAGTTTTCTAATGGAAATTTAGCATTAAAAAGTGTAACTCCTTCCACATTAGAACCATAAGCTTGCAATGAAAAATAATTCGATTTTCTAGGTTTTAATGAAATATTTTTATCTGTTAAAAATATTTCATTATTTTCATCCTTTATATAGGCTTTTATATTATTTTTTAAACAGATTTCTAAAAATCCTAAATTCCCTAATATATGATCTATTCTATTGCCTATACATCCTAATAAAGCTATAGTATCTGCTTTAAGCTCTATAGCCTTATTTAAAGCTACTAACCCATCTGTAAAATCTTTATCCTTTGGATATTTGTCCATATATACTCCCTTTTCTTTAAAATAAGAAAAAGTTTTTTTATCTATGGAATCCATATCTCCCAATATAAAATCAGGTGTTATACCATATTCATAAAGACAATTAGCACCACTATCTGCACATATTATATAAGAATAATCTTTCATTTCTTCCTTCAAAAGTTCTTTAGAAGGTGCCTTTCCCCCTGCTATTATTATGGCTTTCATTTTATAATGCCTCTCTTAACACCTTTATATTTTTTTCTATTTCCCCATTTTTAAATACTGCTGAACCTGCTACTAAAAGATTAGCACCACAATCTGCTACTTCTTTTATATTATCTTTAGTAACTCCTCCGTCCACTTCTATTATTAATTCCTTATTATATTTTTCACTTAAAGCCTTAACTTCCTTTATTTTTTCTGAAGCATATTTAATATATTTTTGTCCTCCAAAACCTGGATTTACAGACATAATAAGCACCATATCTAAAGAAGGAATTAAATCCTTAATACAACTTACAGGTGTACCTGGATTTAAAGCCACCGCTGCCTTTATTCCAAAACTTTTTATATAATTTATTGTTCTATCTATATGTTTATCTGCTTCATAATGAACTGATACTATGTCTGCCCCCGCCTTTGCAAAATCTTCAATATATTTAGAAGGCTCCTCTATCATAAGATGCACATCAAAAGGTTTATTCGTTAAATTTCTTATGCTTTTAATTACTGGAATTCCAAAAGAAATGTTAGGAACGAATCTACCATCCATTACATCTATATGTATAGCATCTGCCCCATATTTATCTAGATTTTTTATGTCCTCTCCTAGTTTGGAAAAATCTGCTGAAAGTATTGATGGCGCTATTTTTACCATTTTTTCTTCCTCCTATTCATAATTTCTTCTAAAGTTTTTATATAGAAGTCATATCTATTTTTGTGTATATGACCTTCTTCTACTGCTTTTTTAACTGAACAATTAGGCTCTCTATGATGAAGGCATCCTGTAAATTTACATTCTCCTATAAAATCACGAAATTCTGGAATACAATGCAATAAATCTTCCTTTTCCATAAAATTTATATCTAAAGAAGAAAATCCAGGAGTATCTACCAATAATCCTTCATCTACATATATAAGTTCACTATGACGAGTAGTATGTTTTCCTCTTTTTAATTTTTCACTTATATTACCTGTTATCATAGTTTCTTTACCTATAATTTTATTTAACATGGTAGATTTACCTACCCCAGAGGGGCCGCAAAATACAGTTACATTATCTTTTATTAATTTTTTAATTATATCCATATTCTTCTCTTCTTTAGCATTTAAAAATATTATATCATACCCAGCTTGTTCTATCATGAAAATAATATCCTTATATTCTTCTTTATTTACCAAATCCATTTTATTAAAACATACTATAGCTTTCAAATTATTATATTCACATAAAAGTAAAAACTTATTTAAAAGATCTATATTTATATCAGGATCTTTAAAAGAAAATACCACCAAAGCCTGAGTTACATTTGCAACGGCCGGTCTAAACAATTCACTTTTTCTATCATATATCTTCTCTATAGCACCCTTATTATTTTTATCTATAGTTATTTCTACATAATCACCAATCATAGGGGTAAGTTCAGTATGTCTGAACTTACCCCTTGCCTTACATTCTATAATTTCTTCACTATCATCTAATTTAATATAATAAAATCCACCTATACCTTTTATTATAGTTCCTTTCATAATACCTCCAATATTTATACAAATCATATTTTATCTTATTATTATAGATTATAACACTCCATCTTATAAAAGATAGAGTGTTATTGTCTTTAAATAAGAATTTATCATTTTAAATAGCTTGAAACTTTTATTAATTCCAAACTCCCTCTATAATCCTACTTTTTTGATTTTATAATATTCTTTCTAATAATTTATATTATTTTTGTGGATTAGTTGGTTTTTCTGGGTCTGGCTTCTCTGGGTCTGGCTTTTCTGGATCCGGTTTTTCTGGATCCTTACCTGTGTCTGTTCCTGGCTCCTTACCTGTGTCTGTTCCTGGATCCTTACCTGTGTCTGTTCCTGGATTTTTACCCGTGTCTGTTCCTGGGTTCTTATCTGTATCTGGTTTTGGATCTGGTTTTACTTCTGGTTTTTTATATTTATAATAAGATATACTTACAGAAGAACCTTGTTTTATACTTTGGCCTGCACCTATACTTTGTGATGCCACTTGACCATCTAAGGATTGATCTTGTGTAATAATAGCCTTTGAGCTTCCCATAGATAATCCTGCATTGGCTAAAGCATTTTGAGCTCCATCTATAGATTTTCCTATTAAGTTAGGTACTGTTGAGTATTTAATTTCTGGACCATTACTTATAACTAAACTAATCTCTTCTCCTTCTTTTAATTCTGCATCTATATCTGGAGTTTGACTTATTACTTTTCCAGCAGCTACATTGTCATTAAATTCATATTTTACATTCCCTACTTTTAATTTAAGATCTTGTATTGCTTTTTTAGCGGCCTCTAATTCCATTCCCTTTAAATTAGGCACAACTACTACATTTCCAGAACTTATACTAACTCTTACTTCGGAATTTTCTGCTACTTTTTCACCGGATTTTGGATAAGATTCTATTATAGTTCCTTCCTTTTTTTCATTTTTAACCTTTTGAGCTACTACTAATTTTAATTTTTTCTCACTTAATACCTTTTGGGCTTCTTCTTTAGTAAGTCCTACTACATTAGGAACTTCTACCTTTTTCCCTCCTGATTTATTGAAGGCCAAGTATGCAGATACAGATCCTACAACTAGAAATAAAACTGCCATAGCTATTCCTAATATTAATTTTTTATTTGTTTTACCCTTATTACTTCTTTTCTTTTTATCCTCTATTTCATCCTCTTCATCTTCATACTCATCATCTTCATATTCCTCATCATCATCTTCATACTCATCATTTTGAGCCATTTCTTTTATTTTGTCATTTATAACCGCTGTGTCCATTACTCTAGTAACATCGTTTTCTGATATATTACTAGATCCATTTAATATACTTTCATTATTTTCTATTCTGGCTAAATCCTCTTCTAAGTTTTTTATAGTTTGATATCTTTTTACAGGATTTTTTTCCAAGCACTTTAGTACTACACTATTTAAACTCTCTGGTATTTTATCATCTATTTCTTTTGGTGCTACTACTTCATTTTGTATATGCTTTACTGCTACAGATACAGGACTTTCTCCATCGAAGGGAACTTTTCCTACGAGCATTTCATACATTACTATACCTAAAGAATATATATCAGTTCTTGAATCTACAAATCCCCCTTTAGCTTGTTCTGGTGAAAAATAATGAGCTGATCCCATTACTTTACTAGAATTAGTTATAGTAGCTGAATTTGAAGCCTTAGCTATACCAAAATCTGTAACCTTAATGATGCCTTCTTTTGTAACTAATATATTGTGTGGCTTTATATCTCTATGTATAATATTGTTTCTATGAGCACAAACTAAAGCACTAGCTATTTGTTTTGATATTCTAACAGTTTCCTTAGATTCTATTTTGCCTTTTTCCACTATCAATTCTTTTAAAGTTTTACCATCTACATATTCCATAACTATATAATGTATATTATTTTCAGAACCTACATCATAAATATTTACTATATTATTATCTGATAAACTTGCTACTGAAGTTGCTTCTCTTTTAAACTTTTCTACAAATTCCTTGTCGCTACAAAATTGATCCTTTAATATTTTTATCGCAACAAATCTATTTAAGTAATGGCATTTAGCTTTATAAACTGTAGCCATACCACCTTCTCCAACTTTTTCAAGAAGTTCATACCTATTACCTAATTTGGTTCCTATCATATTCACACTCTCCTTCAAACAAAATAACGGATATGTTATCCTTACCACCCTTTAACTTGCTAAGTTCTACTAGTTGCTTACAGGTTTCTTTATTGTTTTTTTCATTTCGTAGTAATATATCACACATTTCCTGTTCATTAGCATAATTAGTTAATCCATCTGTGCAAAGTAGTACCTTACAAACTTCATCTAATTTTATATTAAAAGTGTCCACTTGTACAAATAAATTTGTACCTAATGCCCTAGTAATCACATTTTTATTAGGGTGAGTGTTTGCCTCTTCCTTTGTTATTGTTCCTTCATCTAATAATTGTTGTACATAGGAATGGTCCTTTGTTATTTTTTTTACTCCACCTTCAGCTAATATATAACAAGAACTATCTCCAACATTAGCTACAATCATATTACCATTATTATCTAATATGCAGCAGGTTATGGTAGTTCCCATGCCTTTAAACTTTTCCTTTTCTTTTGCATAGTTATAAATCTTTGTATTAGCATATTCTATAGCATCTATAAGTAAAGTTTTCATATCTTTTAAATCTTCATAATATTTTACATAGTCTATAGTTTCTTCTACTGCTAATTTACTAGCTACTTCTCCTGCATTGTGGCCTCCCATTCCATCTGCTACTATATATATTTTAAATCGTTCTCCTTCATAGTAATCTACAAAGTCTTCATTTATCTCTCTAACATTACCTATATCAGATAGTATCCCCAACATATTTTCCACCCCTTTGCTCTATTTTGAAACATAACTTCTTCTTAGTTGTCCACAGGCAGCATTTATATCTGCTCCCATTTCCCTTCTTATAGTTGTTTCTATTCCATTTTCTTTTAAGATATTACCAAAGGATTCTATATTTTTTGATGTAGACTTTTCATAGCTATTTTCTTTTATTTCATTTACAGGAATTAAGTTAACATGACAAAGCTTTCCTCTTAACACCGAACTTAATTCTTTAGCTTCTTTTATAGAATCATTTTTTCCCTTTACTAATGCATATTCAAAAGTTATTCTTCTATTAGTTTTATTTATATAATAATCACAAGCTTCCATAAGCTCTTTTATAGAATATTTATTAGCTATGGGCATCATTTCTTTTCTTAATAAATCCTCTGGTGAATGCAGGGATATAGCTAAAGTTATATTATAATTTTTATCTGCCAATTCTTTTATTTTGGGTACTATACCACAAGTAGATAGGGTTATATGTCTTTGTCCTATATTTAGTGTATTTTCAGATGTAACCGAATCTAAAAATTTAGTTACATTTCCAAAATTATCTAAAGGTTCTCCACTTCCCATTAAAACCACGTTAGAGATTCTTTCACCTATTTCTTTTTGTGCTGCCATTATTTGAGATAATATTTCTCCACTAGTTAGATTTCTTATAACGCCATCCAAAGTAGATGCACAAAATTTACACCCCATCCTACAACCAACTTGAGTAGATACACAAATAGAATTTCCATGTTTATATTTCATAACCACAGATTCTATTATATTTCCATCCTTATACTCAAATAAAAACTTATAGGTGTTTTTATCCTGTGATATTAATTTTTTAACTACTTTTGGTACACCAATATAAAAATTATCATAAAGCAAATTCTTAGTTTTCTCAGGTATGTTTTTCATATTATTAAAATCAAAAATAAGCTTATCATAAATCCAATTAAAAATCTGTTTTGCTCTAAAGGCCTTTTCTTCTTTAGAAACTAACCACTCTTTTAACTCTTCTAATGTCAAATCTAATATGTTTTCCATTTTAACACCTACTAACATTTCTTCAATTTAGCTATAAAAAAACCGTCCATTTTATCATTAGGCAATATGGATACAAATCCTTCTTTATGATATATTATATTGTCTACATCTCCATAATATAAAGGTTCTATTTTAAAATTTTTATGTTTTTTTAAAAACCAGTTTATATTTTCTTCATTTTCTTCTTTATTTAAAGTACAGGTAGAATACAAAAGTATACCTCCTTTTTTCAAATAAGAAGCTCCATTATTCATTATTTTCCTTTGTATATCTATAATATTTTTAATTTCTTTTTCATTTTTAGTCCATTTTATTTCTGGTTTCTTTCTTATAATGCCTAACCCAGAGCAAGGTACATCCATAAGCACCCTATGAGCTATTTCTTTTAACTCCTTATTAAAAATAGCTGCATCACATACATCCGTTTCTACATTTTTTATACCCAATCTTTTAGCATTCTCTTCTATTAAAGATAACTTATTTTGATGTACATCATAGGCATATACTTTACTTTTATTATTTATAATTTCTGAAATATGTGTAGTTTTTCCTCCTGGAGCACTACATAAATCTAAAACTATACTTTCCTCAGTAAGTTCCATAGAAGGTGCCACTAGCATTGCACTTTCATCCTGCACAGTAATATCTCCTTCTATGAACAAAGGGTTTTTTTCTATATTTTTACCTTTAATTATTTGTATAGCCTCTGGACATATATATCCTTCTTCTATATTATACCCATATTCATCTAATTTTTCGAAGGCTTCATCATAATCTATTTTTAGATTATTAACTCTAACGGTTATATTAGGTCTTTCATTTAAGCCTTTTAATATTTTTTCTGCTATTTCTATACCATATTGACTTATAAACATTTTTATAAGCCATTTAGGATAGGAATATATAAAGCTAAATTTTTCTAAGTTGTTTCTATCATCATAAAATTTTTTATTTTTGTAAGTTCTTATATAATTTCTTAAAACTCCATTTACTAACTTTGAATATTTTATAGATATTTTTTTTGACATCTCTACTGCTTCATTTACTGCAGCAAAGGAAGGTATTTTATCTAAATATCTTATTTGATATATAGTTATCCTTAATATGTTAGCTATATTTTTATCCATAGTTTTAATGGGATTTTTTAAATAACTTTGTATTATAATATCTAAAGTTTCCTTATATTTTAATGTTCCATAAACTATTTCCGTAATTAAGGCCTTGTCATTATCCTTTAAATTACTTTTATTTAGCTTTTTATTTAAAACTATGTTTGAATAAGCACCTTCATATAACACAGCCTTTAATACATCCAAAGCTACTTCTCTTGCATTATCCATTATATCCTTAAACCTTTCTCTTAATCATTTCGTCTGTTGCTTAAAACTATAAGTCTTAGTAATTGTGATATAGCCGTTAATGCCGCTGCTACATATGTCATAGCCGCTGCACTTAAAACTTTTTTTGCTCCATTTACTTCTTCCTTATATAGTATACCTTTGTTTTCTAATAAAACCAATGCTCTTTTTGAAGCATCAAATTCTACAGGTAATGTTATAAGTTGAAATAAAACTACTGCTGAAAAAAGAATTATACCTATTCTTGTAAGACTAGAAGCTCCCATTAATATACCTATAAAAAACAATATCCAAGAAGCTTGGGAACTAATATTTACTATAGGAACTATAGTATTTCTTATTACAAGGGGAGAATAACTTTCTAAATGCTGTATAGCATGACCTGTTTCGTGAGCTGCCACTCCAATGGATGCCACTGAATTTCCATAATATACATCTTTTGAAAGTCTCATAACTCTTTTACTAGGATCATAATGATCAGAAAGCTTTCCTGGTATAAGTTCCACAGGTACATTATAAAGTCCTTTAGAATCTAAAAGCATTCTGGCTACCTGAGCTCCTGTATATCCCTTAGCTGTTGAAACCCTTGAGTATCTATCAAAAGATGAAGATACTTTTAATTGAGCCCAAGCCGCTATGAGCATAGCAGGAATCAATATCAAAAATGTACTATCATAATAAAACATATTGTTATCTTTAGCAAAAAAGTATTTTATCAATACTCTCCTACTAAAGTTCACCTCCTTTTATTTCATCCTATCTCCTCTTATTACAACCTTAAATATAGTTCAATATAAATTTCCTCTCTATCTTTAAACTCTAACACCCAATTATCATTTATTTTAGTTAAATACTATTTTTACCTTTAATTAATTTATCAATACCTTTCACATAAATATATATTGAATTTAATTTCAAATTCATCTACGTCTTTTCTCTATTTTTATTTAATACTAACTAATTATAAAATAAAAAATAAATTATATCTAGTTTAAACCTTACTAAATATTTTAAACATAAATAAAAAATTTTTCCTCTATTCTCCTAATACTAATCCCTCTTCTATATCATGTCCCTTTATATATTCTTCTACTTTCATAGGTTTTTTCCCCGGAAATTGTACAGTTGTAATAGATAAAATTCCATCACGGGTAGCTACTTTAATACCTTCTTTTGATACCTTTAATATAGTACCTGGAGTTTTATTTGAGCTTTCCTTTAATATACTACTGTTATAAATTTTCATAGTTTCATTTTTATATTGAGTATATGCAACTGGCCGTGGGTTTAAACCTCTTATAAGTAAATTTATTTCCTTAGAAGTTTTATTCCAATCTATTTTCCCCATTTGTTTATTTAGCATAGAGGCATATATAATATTTTCACTCTTTTGCTTCTCTCTTTTTACAGTTCCTTCTTTTAATCCCTTTATGGTAGTTACTAAAAGTTCTGAACCACTTTCCATTAATATATCATGAAGCTCACCTGCAGTCATATCATCTGCTATCTTAACTGTATTTTTTAAAAGCATATCACCTGTATCTAAACCTTCATCCATAAACATAGTAGTGTTTCCAGATTCTTTTTCTCCCTTTATTATTGCCCAGTTTATAGGGGCTGCCCCTCTATATTTAGGAAGTAGAGAGGCGTGTAAATTAATACATCCATACTTTGGTATATCTAAAACTTCCTTTGATAGTATTTGTCCAAAAGCTACTACTATTATAAAATCTGGGTTTATTTCCTTCAACTTTTTTATACAAATCTCATCATTTTTTAATTTTATTGGTTGATATACCTCTATATTATTTTCTAAGGCTACCTCTTTAACCGCTGACATAGCTAATTTCTTACCTCGCCCCTTTGGTCTATCCGGTTGTGTAAATACTGCTTTTACATTAAATTTTTCTATTAATTTTTTTAAAGATGGTACCGCAAAATCTGGAGTACCCATAAAAACTATAGTTGTATCTTTCAAATTAATTTTCTCCTCCCTATTTATTTATTACCTTATCTACAAATAAGACTCCATCTAAATGATCTATCTCATGACAAAAGGCTCTAGCTAATAATTCTTCTCCCTCTAATACTATTTGTTCTCCTTTTTCATTTAAAGCTTTAACTTTAACTTTATATGGTCTTTCTACTTCTCCTTGCTCACCAGGAACACTTAAACATCCTTCTACATCTTTCTGGCTTCCTTCTGTCTCTATTATTTCTGGGTTTATAAGTTTTATTAATCCTTCTCCCACATCTATAACTACCACTCTTTTTAATATTCCTACTTGAGGTGCTGCAAGTCCCACACCCTCTGCACTGTACATAGTTTCTGCCATATCCTCTAAAAGAGTTAAAATTCTATCATCAATCTTTTCTATTTTCCTACTCTTCTTTCTTAATAATTCATCCCCATATTTTCTTATATTTCTTATTGCCATTTTTACTACCTCCTAAATTTAAAAATTATAACAAACTGTTAGGATTTATATCTATACTTACTCTTATATCATTATAAACTTGTTCCAATGAAGTATAAACTATTTTTTGTATTTCATTCATTATATCCCCCGTCACATTTCCTTTTAATATTATTTGCCATCTATACATCTCTTTTATTTTAGATAATGGACTAGGACAAGGGCCTAACATATTTAAGTTATCATATTTAGATACAATATTCTTTAATATTATACCAATTTTATGTGTATTTTTTATTAATTTATTCTCATATTTACTACTTAAATTTATAAGCAATATTTTTGAAAAGGGAGGATAATTCATATCTTTTCTTATTTTTATCTCTTTATTATAAAATCCTTCATAATCACTTTTAGCCGCAGAGGTTATACTATAATTTTCTGGATTATAACTTTGAATTAAAACTTTCCCTTGTTTTTTTCCTCTTCCTGCCCTTCCTGAAACTTGAGTTATAAGTTGAAAAGTTCTTTCTCCTGATCTATAGTCTGGTAAATTTAAAGACATATCTGCTGCTAAAACTCCAACTAAAGTTACATTTTCAAAATCTAATCCCTTTGCTATCATTTGAGTTCCAATTAATATATCAGCTTCACCCTTTTTAAAAGTATTATAAATATTTTCATAAGCATTCTTAGTCCTTGTAGTATCTAAGTCCATTCTTAAAGTTCTAACTTCAGGGAAATATTTTTTTATGGATTTTTCCACTTTTTCTGTTCCTGCTCCAAAATATTTTACATATTTACTATTACATTTAGGACATTGTTTTGGTATTCTCATACTTGCTCCACAATAGTGGCACCTTAAGCTACTATCCCTATTATGATAGGTTAAAGAAATATCACAATTTTTACATTTGAAAACATACCCACATTCTCTACAGGATACAAATGTAGAAAAGCCTCTTCTATTTAAGAATAATATTATTTGCTCTTTTTTTTCTAACCTTGTGCTTATATCTTCAAATAGTTCTCTGCTAAATATAGATTTATTACCTGACATAAGTTCTTCTCTCATATCAACTATTTTAACCTCCGGCATAGACGCCCCCTCTATTCTTTCTTTTATGGTAATTAAATCTATTATTTTATTTTTACTTCTATAATAAGTTTCTAAAGATGGTGTAGCTGATCCTAAAATAATCTTACAGCCTTCATTCGTGCATCTAAGTTCTGCTATATCCCTAGCATTATATTTAGGATTACTATCAGACTTATAGCTACTTTCATGTTCTTCATCTATTATGATAGATCCTAAATTTTTAAAAGGTAAAAACACTGCAGATCTTGCTCCTATAGCTACTTTAACTTCTCCTCTTTTTACTCTCATCCATTCATCAAATCTTTCACCATCAGAGAGTTTGCTATGAAATACAGCTATATTTTTTCCAAATCTACCTTTGAATCTTTCCACCATTTGAGGAGTTAGTGATATTTCTGGTACTAAAATTATAGAATCCTTATCTTTTTCCATTAATTTCTTTACTAAATGCATGTATATCTCTGTTTTTCCACTACCTGTAACACCATGTATTAAAAATAATTTTCTATTGGAGTTTAAAATTCTATAAAGAGCTAAACTTTGGTCTCCATTTAGTATCCTTTCTTCATAATTTCTATACATTTTTTCATTATATCTATTTACTACGTGGTTCTCTTGAATTAAAAATCCATGTTTTATTAATGTATTTATAGATGATAGGGAAAATCCAAATTTTTTATTTAATATATTTTTATTATAAACTCCATCATTTAATTTTACAAAATCATATATTTTCTCATAATTTTCTTTTAAATATTTACCCTCTAAATCTTTATATATAAATATAAAGTTTTCTTTTTTTTCTTTGTTTCCCTTTGTAATACCTGGTGGTACTAATACCTTTATAGCTTCTAAATATGTACAAAGGTATCTTTCCTTCATTTGTTCTACAAGCTTTACTCTATTTAAATCTAATAAAGGATCCTCTTCACATATATTGCTTATATCCTTTATAGAAACTTTATCTTCATCTTTATAATTTTTATATAATTTTAAAACAAAACCATCTATTTTTTTATTGCCTTTACCAAAGGGAACTTTTACTCTATGTCCTATTTTTATTTTTTTATTTAATTCCTCTGGAATAGCATAAGTAAATAATTTATCCAATTTTATAGAAGAATTATTTACTATAATACCTGCATATTTAAACACTTTATCACCCTTTTAAGGAAATTTTTTTATCCTTTAGATAAGAATTTGTAAGCACAACATAAATCTAAAACTCTATATTATTAACTAGATACCTTTTTATCCGATGACTACCCGCTCTAATACTCCCATCTTCTTCAAAGTGGGAGTAAAGAGCGGGTACGTCCCTGGATAACGATTTCTAAGCTTCAGAGGGAGTAAAAACTCCCTCTAAAGCCAAGAACTCTGTTTATCCGCTAAATAAAAGAGGCTTAACTTATAAGGTTATTGCCTCTTTTTTATTTTCATATTATTTTTTATTTAATATAGTATCAAATATCCCTTTAGCTACTTCTCTTTTAGACATTTTTTCTAAATTTTTAATATGCCCATCCTTGGATATTATTGTAACCAAATTATCCTCTGATGCAAATCCTGTTTCCTTAGACAATATATTATTTGCTATTATAAAATCTAGATTTTTCTTCTCCAATTTAGATTTAGCGTTATCTAAAAGATCTTTGCTTTCTGCTGCAAAGCCTACCAATATTTGATTTTCTTTTATTAGTCCTAATTCTTTTAAAATATCTTTATCTCTTATTAGTGCTAAATTTAAATCATCACCAGTTTTTTTTATTTTATGCTCTTTATATTCTTTAGGCTTATAATCTGCCACAGCTGCAGATTTTATAACTATGTGCTGATTTTTAAAATTATCTTTAACAGCCTTAAGCATCTCTTCATTTGTATTAATTTTTATTATATCTACACCTAAAGGTGTTCTTAAGTTTGTAGGACCAGATACTAATGTAACCTTTGCGCCCCTATCTCTAGCTTCCTTTGCTATAGAATATCCCATTTTTCCAGAAGATTTATTTGTTATATATCTTACTGGATCTATAGGTGCTAGGGTAGGACCTGCAGTAACTAATACATTTTTTCCCGTTAAGTCTTTTATAGGATAAAGCATACTATCTGCTATTTCTACTATATCTTCAGTATCAGCCATTTTACCTTCCCCTACATCTCCACAGGCTAATCTTCCTGATATAGGGTTAATAAATTCATAACCAAAACTTTTTAGTTTTTCTATATTATTTTTTACTATAGGATTTTTATACATGTTTGTATTCATAGCTGGTACAAATACTACAGGACAAGTAGCTGCCATTATAGTAGTAGATAACATATCATCAGCTATACCATTAGCTACTTTACCAATAATATTAGCTGTAGCAGGAGCTACCAATATCATATCTGCCTTTTTAGCTAAGGATATATGTTGTATCTCAAAGGCCTTTGGTTCTTCAAACATATCCTTTGAAACCATATTACCACTTAAACTTTGAAAAGGTAGTGGGTGTATAAATTGTAGGGCAGACTTTGTCATTATTACATTCACATCATAATTTAGCTTTTTTAATTTGCTCACTATATCCAGAGCTTTATAACTAGCTATTCCCCCTGTTACACCTAATACTACACATTTTTTATTCATTTTATTTTATTCCTTCTTTAACTGTTTTATAAGTTATTTTTCCCTCATGTATTTCATTTATTGCTACTGTAACAGGTTTAGTTGAATCTATATCTACAAGTGGTTTTGCTCCATCTATTAATTGTCTTGATCTTTTAGATGTTATAGTTACTAATGAATATCTGTCATCAACCTTCTCTAATAAATTTACTATTGATGGATTAATCATAGAATTGCTCATGAATAAATTCCTCCTTTGATGCTAATATTGTATCCTTCATTCTATCAACTCTACAGTTTTCCGCTAATATAATACTTCTGACCTTATTAACTGCGTCCTCCACTGTATCATTTACTACTGCATAATTATATTTTGATACATAATTTATTTCCTTGTAAGCAGCTTTAAATCTTATCATTAAAGTTTCTGCTGTTTCACTACCTCTATTTATTATTCTATTTTTTAATTCTTCCATAGAAGGAGGCAATATAAATATAAATATTCCTTCTGGATAAGTTTCTTTTACTTTTAAAGCTCCTTGAATATCTATCTCTAATATTACATTATTACCATTATTAATCTTTTCTAAAACACTAGATTTTGGAGTTCCATATAAATTTTGATGAACTTTAGCATATTCTAAAAAATCATCTTTTTCTATTCTTTCATTAAATTCATCTTCATTTAAGAAAAAATAATGTACTCCATTTTCCTCTCCCTTTCTTGGAGATCTAGTGGTGGCAGAAACTGATACCCATAGGTCTTCCTTTTTTAAAAGTTCTTTGCATATAGTTCCCTTTCCTGCACCAGATGGTCCAGAAATAACTATAAGAAGTCCTTTTTTGGCCATTACTCTTCTCCCTCATTTATCTCTTCTTCTTCTGCTTTAGAAGCTAATCTATGAGCTACTGTTTCTGGCTGAACTGCTGATAAAATAACATGATCACTATCAGTTATTATAACTGCTCTTGTTCTTCTTCCATAAGTTGCATCTATAAGCATACCTCTATCTCTTGCTTCTTGTATTATTCTTTTTATAGGTGCTGATTCTGGGCTTACTATTGCAACTAATCTATTGGCTGAAACTATGTTACCAAATCCTATGTTTATTAATTTTATTGCCATTAAAAATCCTCCTAATTATTCTATATTTTGAATTTGTTCTCTAATTTTTTCTATATTATTTTTTATATTTAATACTAAATTAACTATTTCAAGATCTGTAGATTTAGAAGCTATAGTATTTGCTTCTCTATTCATCTCTTGAACTATAAAATCTAATTTTCTTCCTACAGGTTCTTTTAAATTAAGGGTTTCTGATACTTGATTTATATGACTATTTAATCTAACTATTTCTTCATCTACAGAAGATTTATCAACAAATAATGCCACTTCCATAGCTATTCTACTTTCATCGATTTCTGATTGGGATAAAAGCTCACTTACTCTTTCATGAATTTTTTTATTATATTCATTCACTACTTTTGGTGCCTTTTCCTCTATTCTATCAACCATTTTTTTTATTTCATCACATTTTATATTTATGTCTTTATATAATTTACTACCCTCCCTCTCTCTCATGGATACCAAAGCATCCACCGCTTTTTTCAGCGGAGTATTTAAATTTTTCCAGACTTCTTCTAAATCCTCTTCTTTTTGTTTTACAGTTATTACTTCTGGAAATCTTCCTATTAAAGATACTGATATGTCGTTTTTAACATCATATCTTTTACTTATCTTTTTTAAGCATTCATAATAATTGTCTGATAAGGTTTCATTGTATATAAGTTCTACATCATCTTTATCATATGTATTTACTGTGATATAAACATCAATTTTACCTCTATGTACTTTTTCTTGTATTGTAGCTCTCATTTTTTCTTCTAAAGCCATAAATGCTTTAGGCATTCTTATGTTTATATCACAGTATCTATGGTTTACACTTTTCATTTCTACAGTAAAACTTTTTTTATCCTGTTCTAAAAAACCTCTACCAAACCCCGTCATACTTTTAACCATATTCTTCATCCTTCCACAAACAGCCAGATATGATAATTATACATAAACTAAAGGATATTTACAACATAATCT
>OGSC01000398.1_pt1 | contig 22853 bp, 28 predicted proteins | sample 1573751 | NCBI WGS metagenome assembly OGSC01 (sample SAMN03295840, study PRJEB24534) | human gut metagenome | isolation source: fecal sample 8 from infant 5 | host: Homo sapiens | place: USA: Pittsburgh, PA | collected 2014-07
CATTCATATCATATTAATGTAATTAAAATTTATGGAGGTATATATGTATTACAGAAATGGCAATGAAAGTATAAATAAGGAGGATGTTGAGTCTCCTAATAAAAACTTTGATGAAAACTTTTATAATGAATCTTATAATTATCCATACATGAGCTTTTCTCCAATGATGTATGATCCTTTAATGTGTACTCCTCAAGCTATGCCTACAAATGTAGAATATGATAATGATAATTATGATGATTATGATGACGAATTTGACGATTATGAATTAGCCCGTTCTCCTCATGCTCACCATGATCGCAATCCTCATCGTCGTCACCACATGCACCATCACATCCATCATCATTTTTTCCATCCTTTCATGTGGCCATGGTGGATGAATAGGTAAACATATGCATATAAATAATGTTATATAATTAAGAAAATAGATGCTGCTACAATTTTTATAAAATTATTGTAGATGTATCTATTTTCTATATTCACTATTTTTTTGTATCTATAAAATATCTCTATAATCTATCCTCTGTATTTTGTATATAGTTTTTTATCCATTAAATATGCTTATCCTCTTCTTCACTGAATTGTTAGCATATAATCAATTAAAGCCTTTTCTATCTTTTTCAATTTGTAACTCCTATTTATTACGTAATTTTTTCACAAATAATGTAACTACGAATATCCTGTTTATATAGCTATATTAGGAGATATAATCAATGTTTTATTATTTATACCCATATGCTCAATCTTACAGAGCGATCTATCGTATAGTGATAAATACGAAAGATCACACTCTTACTTTATTTAGAGACAATAATGTTTACAAAACTTATAAAGTTGCCGTTGGAAAGCCCTCTACCCCGACACCTAAAGGGACTTTTAAAATAATTAATCGTGCCATAAACCCAGGTGGTCCTTTTGGTGCAAGATGGTTAGGCTTGAATATACCTTATGGGGACTATGGAATCCATGGTACAAACAATCCTTCTTCAATTGGGAAAAGCGTTTCTAACGGATGTATAAGAATGTTTAATAATCAAGTTATTGAGTTAAGTAACCTTGTTCCTATAGGTACAACAGTTACAATAGTATAATCTTATGCATTTATAGGTACTAGACACTACCCTCAGTTAACACAAATTAATATAGTTAAATGAGGGTAAATATTTATTTTTTATTTTGCTGGGCTGTATTTATTCTTAAATTCTATTTTTGCAATAGTAGTATATTTTCTAATAAACTCCATTTTTGCTTCAGTATATCCATCTCTATTATGCTCATATTTATCCTTAAGACTCATTTTTAATTTTCCATACTTTTGAGAAATATCTGTATGTGATTGCAAATAATCTCTAAAATACAATTCATTCCAATCATCTAAATACCTTACATGAAGATGAAATACTTTTTCAGCAAACCCCTTCTCTGTATAACCTTTCATAAACATCATATGTGGCGCTGGTTTCTGTGGTTGCTTTTCAAAAATATATCCATTCTCCTCCAACACATTTACTAAAAACTTCAAATCACAGTCCTTTGTTATTTCAAGCAATATATCTATTGCTGGCTTTGCAATCAATCCATTAACAGAAGTACTTCCGATATGATTTATTCGTTCTATATTATCATTTCCAATGCTACTGATAATTAACTTTTCTTCTTCCACATACCAAACTTTCCACATGGGATTATGTTCTTTCAATATTACTGGAAACAACGTCCATAACTCTTCAAGTGACATTTCTAATAAACTTTTTCCCACAATTCAATTCTCCTTTTATTAAATAAAATATACATAATCTTTTTGTAAATTACTATTTGTTTGCGAATTATATCAATAATCTTTATTTCACAGTTTTTCACAACAACTACGACTTAATTATTATTAAAATTATACCATGCTTTCTATATGTTTTCATATGTAAATAAAAACATAATAATTTTAAAACACCACATTATTCAATCTTCAAAGAACATTATTCGTATTCCTGACTTTGGTAATTATATCGCCGTAATTTCATATTATGATACTATATAGTTCCAATTAACTTCTAAACATAGTAATTTATAAAAAAGATCTTATTTTTTGCATAAGAAGTAGTAACATTTTTTTTAATATAGAATATTATATATTAGAGATAGGGACATGCCCTCTATCTCTAATATAAAATTGAATGGTGAATATAGTGAATGCACCAGAATATCAAATAATTGATAATGATGAAAGCTGTCAAGAATATCAAAATATAACGGATAATCACAAAAAATGTCACGATGATCCTATTTCAATTGGAGCAGCATGCGTTGCTGAGTTAGCTCCTAATGTTTTTGTATTACTTGTTGAAATAGAAGTAGAGGTACCTGGTGAAGATATAGAAGAAGTGCTTATAATAAGAATAACACCTGCTCAAGCAGCAGAATTAATAAGATCAGTTGGTCGTTGCGAAATAGTAGGTCCAGATGAAATTCCAACTCCAGCACCTGGAAGAGAAGTAAATCTTATTTGTCCATTTTTATTTGGCCGAAATGTATTTTTAGTATTTGACGTTGAAACTAGCACAACAGATGAACTCGTTTTAGTTAGAGTTCCTTTATGTCCAATTGTTGGATAGAAATAATAAACTGAATTGTATAAATAAACTATAATGCTTGGTAGTGCAAAAACTATAAAAAAGCAAGCATTTTATAGTATCAAATAAAATACAGCCAGTACACTGAGGATAACTCTCAGTGTACTGGCTGTATTTTAATTTCTTCATTAATTAATCTTTATTTTCTTTAGTAATTTAGCGTAATAGCAATATTCTATTTTTTTACTGCAACACTAATTTTTGTTACAAAATCCCTACTATTTTGTGTAGCTAATATATTAAGTAAATATTCTTCATAGGCATCACCACATATGGTAAGCCCTTGTTCTTTAATTTTTCTCATAAATCCCTTATAAAAATCTACTATTGATTCATAAGAACCCTTATAATAAGTTACTGCATATAATCCTGCTGGCTTTATGGTAGCATCTGGTTTATCCATACGAACAAATAACCTATCAATTCTGCCAAACCTACCTGAAAGCAAATCATTTTTATCAATGACAGAGCCAACAAATGCAGGTCCCTTTAATTCTGTTTTCTTAAAAAATTCTTCATAATAATCAGACCATTCTTCATTACTCGTATCACTTTTCAAAGGATTTTTATCGCTGTATAATATAGGTTCTTCTTCAATATCCATAAGTATAATTTTATCTAGAGGGGCATTTAAAGCTTCCTCTGATTGAAGAACAATTCTATTAAGAATAGAACGAATTTGTATCAATTTTTCAATTTCCTCATCTACTTTATTAAGCTGATTCTTTGATAATGCAATTAATTCCTCTGGTGATGGTTCTTTAAGATAATTGTCTAATGATTTTAAAGGGAAATTAAGCTCTCTTAAAGACTGAATTACCCAAAAAATATCAAACTGTGGTATGGTATAATAACGGTATCCATTCTCACTTTTTCCTGCTGGTTTAAATAAACCTATTTTATCATAATATAATAATGTATCTTTTTTAATCCCAAATCTCTTTGCAAATTCACCAGTTGTAAAGGTTCTAAAATTTTTTCTATCTATATAAATCCCCTCCTTGACTATTGAGTAACTCCATACTTTATAATGCATCTTAATTAGATAAATTGCAATAATAAAATTATAAAGGAGATTTTAATATGGAAACATATAGAACTATAGGAGAATTTGAAAAACAAGAATCTGTAATGATTATATGGCCTCTAAGTGCTTATGCCACTAGCAAACTAAATAATGATATTGTAAGTGTTCAAATAGCTAAAGCTCTCATTGAAGAAGTAAAAGTAATTATTTGTTGCTTTGATATGGATGTACAAAATCGTGCACAAAAAGTACTAACTAATGAAGGCATTGACATAACCTTAATCAAATTTGTAATATTTCCTTCAAGCATCGTATATCCTCGTGATTTTGGTGCTGAAATAATGATAAGTAACAAGGGAAACCGTGCTAGAGTTGATTTTCATTTTGACATGTATGGATATTATTCTGAAGAAGATGAGCTTTCTAAGCTTTTATATGGCTTTAGTAAATTCCACGCAGAAAGTGTTGGAATAAAAAATACAAGATACTCTAATCTAATTAGTGAAGGTGGAGATCATGAGTTTAATGGTCGTGGCGTTATGATGGCTATACAAGAAACTGAGGTGGATAAACGTAATCCTAATAAAACTATTGCTGAAGTAGAAAAAGAGCTAAAAGAAGTATTTAATTTAGACCAAATTATCTGGCTTCCGCAATGCTCCTATGATGATGAATACTCATATTGTGGACCAATCCCATCTTCTGATAATACATTTAATTCTTTTCGTTCAGCCTCTGCTAACGGACACATTGATGAAATTTGTAGGTTTGTTAGCCAGGATACAATTTTAATGGCATATGTTTCTGATGAAGAAGCTTTAAATAGTAAACTTCATGCATTAAACAAAGAACGATTAGACAAAGACTTTGAAGCTGTGAAAGCTGCCAAAAGCTCTGATGGAAAGCCTTTCAAAATCCTTAAAATGCCTGTTCCTGAACCAATATATGTTGATCTATATCCAAAGGATGATGCCTATAACCATTGGAGTGAAGCAAAAGAAGATATGAATGGGATATTGCTAAATGGAACACCCTTTCCAGATGATTCTATAAACGTATTACCAGCACTAAGTTATTGCAATTTCTTAATTGCAAATAATGTAGTAATAGCTCAAAAGTATTACGAAGAAGGAATGTCAGAGTTAATCAAAGAAAAAGATGAAAAAGCACTAAATGTTTTAAAAACTGCTTTCCCAAATCATCGCATTGTACAAGTTAATACATTAGCACTTAATCTATATGGTGGAGGAATTCATTGCCATACAAGAAATATTCCAGCAACAAAATAAATAATATAAAAAGGGATGTTTTATTAAACCATCCCCCTTTTTCTTATATCTACATTATTAAAGAGTTATACCTAAAAACATCAAATTTTTTAACCTAATTGCAATCCTTAAAAACTTTGCTCTCAAGTATCATGCTCTATTTTATAGGAATATAAATATCAATCTCTGATAAATGATTATTTGCTCCTTTAAATCCTTCATCATATAATTCAAAATCATCTCTTATATCAATCTCTACCTTAGAAAAGGGAATCCATGTTCCCCAAATATACTCATAAGTTTCCTGTAATTTTTCTACACTTCCCTTATGAGTAAACACTACATATTTCCCCTGTGCAATAACTTTAGCTACCATTCCTTCTGGTATATATTTAAAAGATGTAACTTCTGTGCCAACAATTTCACTATATGCTACATTTTCACCAAATTCATTGTTAGGCTTATCATTTTGGCAAATTCCATAATATTTAAGTGGTTCAGCCCTATTTATTATTTTTGAACTGCTCTTATTGAAAGAATTCCATAAATCGGGTAATAAATTATTTTTCAGCGAAGTCTTTCCTTTTATACCTATAACTTTAACTTCAGGAATAACTTTAATTACTGGTTGAATGGTAATATTATTCAAAATATGCTTTAATCTTTCATTATCTATATATTTCTTATTACCCTTAAGTACATCAATTCTATTTTTTCTATATTCAGTAGGGCTGATATCATATATTTTTTTAAATGCTCTTGCAAATGCTTCTGGTGATTTAAATTGAAAATCTAATGCTATATCTATAATTTTTTTATCTGTATATATTAAATCTTGCGCTGCTTTTGTAATTCTTCTTTTTCGTATATAATTTCCAATAGTTTCACCTAACAATCCTTCAAATAAACGAGTGAAATGATAGTAAGAATAACCAATAGACTTTGCTACATCCTCCGTTTTTAAATCTTCATCCAAATTTTTCTCAATATACATAATTGCTTTTTCTAATGATTTAATATAATCCATGATACATCACAAAATCCTTTCTTGATTATATACTTCACATCACTGGCTAGCTTAGCCCCCTTTTTAACTTCTTATATTAATTCATAAAAATCTTTTGGTGCTCTATCCTTTATAATCTTTGCTGGATACTCTAAATATTTTTTCCCATTGTCTATTTTAAAGGTATGCCAATCATTTAAAGCTGTTGATCCAAAACATACATCTGCAGTTCCATCATTTAAATCAAATACCATCCCCCTTAGTGTGCCAAAAAAATCTTCATAATAATGGCAACACAATCCTTCTGGATACATGGTAGATAACAATGATTTAAGATTGTCCTGTGTAACTATTTCTTTACTATTTAAATATTTATTAATTAAATTATATCGTACTACTGAGTTTTTCATACTCTTAGGGTCATATTTCTTCAATTCCTCAAAATGAATATGATTTGTAGAGCATAGAAATTGTTCTTTTGTATTAGCTGAAATACGTTTAATTGCTTTTTTGCCATCTAAACTTTCAATTAGAGCTGCATTTCCCATTTTATCAGCAACCATAAGATTTATATTATATGCTATTGGTACACTCTGAACATATTTTATAGCTTCATTAACATCCTTACAATTTTCTAATACTGATCTTATAACTGCCCAAAATTGTAATCCCACAATTGCAGGTTTCCTAGCCCCTTCAATATTATTAGCTACTGGTATACCTGTCGATGTTTGACTAACTCCAAGCCCACATTCATTCATCCCATCTCCTCTACCAAATTGAACCATAGATGTACCTATATGAGCATATTTTCCTTTAATTTTAGTAGTACATAAAATAAGTTCTTCCATTTCATCGTTAAATTCATAATTTCTAGCCAATAATACATGATTGTTTTTAGTCTTTTGAGGCAATATAGCCATTTGACTACAGCCTGGTTTAAGAAATGACATTGCATAATATAATGCTTGAAATTTATCAAGTCCCAATACATCTGTAAAACCTTGAATTTCTTCATTAATTCCTGGGCAATATTCATCAAACATTTTTATAATTTGTATTTGTTCCTCTTTTGAGAAAGGATACTTTTGGATTTTTTGCATCTCTAGACACTGTGGCGTAGCTTTCATTTTTTCTCCTAATAATTTACCTACTTCATAATTTGTACCTTCTAATTCATAATAACAAGCTTTTAAGTTTTTCATAAATACTTTTCTCCTTAACTTTATTTTGTAATATAAAGTTATCATTTCTAAAAAATTTATGCCTGATATTTTCTGCTATTTATAGGGTATGTGTATAAACAATTTTTCTATGACGTAAAAGCACCGTAAAATTCAGATTTGAATAATACGGTGCTCAAATAAATTATTGGCTTTTTATCCGATGACTACCCGCTCTAATACTCCCATCTTCTTCAAAGTGGGAGTAAAGAGCAGTTACGTCCCTGGATAACGATTTCCCCTAAAGGATAACGACTTCTAAGGAGTAAAACTCCTAAGAATTCTGTTAATAAGCTTCAGTGGGAGTAAAAACTCCCTCTGAAGCCAAGAACTCTGTTTATAGTTAGATCATTTAATAAGAAAAAAACAGATTAATAAATCATCTGCTAAATATATGGTTTAGTAGCAGATTGAGCCTCTTGCCCCATTGCTTTCAATAATGACAAACCAATTTCTCTTGCGGCTATTACTGATTCTCTAACAGCATCTGAATCTCCAGTAACTGTTATAATTACTTCGTTTGTGTGTGCTGTTCCTGCATCTGGACTTGCATATGTTACCATCTCAATATTTGCAGTTTTCATTGCTGTATCTGCCATTACTAAACCGATACCAGCTGGAGCACCAGCAATTATCGCAAAAGCTTTTCCAAGTGGAGCACCAAATGCTTTTTCTGATGCCAAGCTTGCTCTTGCAGTATATGAAAGCTCCAAGTGCCCTGAATCACATGTATAAACATCCCCAAAAGTTCTATCTAATTCCTTAAGAACAACTTCTACTGCTCTTCTTGCATCTGTTACGTCTTCTGCTGCCAGAATGATTAAGCAACCATGCCCTGCCCCACCCTTTGTATCTCTTGGCATTTCAATCTTTACTACTTCTGTATTAGTAGCTTTTACAGCCTCATCTGCTGCCATAATATGTGGTCCTGCACCTGTTCTTCCACTAATTATTCCTAGAGACCGATATTTTTTATCTAATCCCATTTTTTCATGAAGAAAACAATCAACATTAGCTATGACTAAGCCAATGGTATCTCCAATTGCCGTTCCTACAAATTCTGTTATTGATGATGATGTATTCATTGCTAGTACCTCTCTTTTCTACTACATTCTTATTTTTACTTACTTGAACAACTTCCTTACTAAGTGTTTTTTCTACTACTGCTTATATAATTTTGTTCAAAATATATAGTTTGGTGGGCATTACTTCTTGGATATATTTTATTTGAATTACTACTTTTACTTTACTAGAGGTAATTATATCATAATTTTTATTAGTAAAGATAATTGCCTTTCTAAATAAATGTGAAGTAATTCTACTTTTTCACACCCTATTATTCAATTCTCAAAGAACATTGTTTGCACCTCTTATTTAAGTACTTATGTCATCTAGTAATCAAATTACGTATTCTTAAGTTCTGTTCTTAGCCACATTAGCAATGATTTAAGAGTTTCAATTTCTAATCTTAAGTTATCTATAGCATCTACCAAGACAATACACCAATATATAGAAAATTCCATATAAAAAGAACCCTATTTATTAGGGTTCTTTTCTTTAAGTAAGGCTATCTATGTTTAACTTATTGGGAAGCCACTATATTAATATTGTGAAAATGTTAAAAAATTCCTTTAAGTATCTAATAATAAAAAAGCCATAACGTGTAAACTTGCAAGAGGTATTGTAATCCAATAAAAACTACTATAAAAATTTTCTTCAGTATGTTTGTTCCTAAAATATCTAATCCAACAAATTTCATAGAATAACATCAGCAGAAATGATACTACAAGCCATAAATTCCATATGGAAAGTTCATGTATATTGAAATCACTAAAAATCAACACACTGAGTCCTATTAATGGCTTATTTCTCTTTTAACTTTTCATCAATAAGCTTATTATACTGATTTAATGCTGCATTTAATATCTTACTCGAAGTTACTACTTCAGGATCAACTAAGTTCCCTTGCTTTTCATTTATTAAACGCTCTAATTGCGTTCTTAATATCTCTATATCTTTTAATAAATCCTCTAACTCAGACATGCTAACACCTCCACAATTAGTATTAACTATGGAATTGTTTTTAATCATTCTAATTATCAATACGTTAATTCTTTTTTATAAAAGGCACCTGGAATTAACCTTGGTTCATCAAATAGCCAATGATTATGAAGTGCAGTAACTAATATTCCCTTTTTTCTTAAAATAGATATAAATCTATTTATTTCTTCTTCAAGAATAACTGTCTCTCCTAAATTAAGAGTTCTACCTTCATTATCAGGATCCTCAGTTGAATAAAAACTATGCGTACCAAATATCAATAATAGCTATAAATAAATATTTAAGCAATATTAAAGATTTTTAGGATTAAATTTTTTTGAAAAAGTGTTGACTCTAACGCCACGTCGTAGTGCAATATATACGTAGAGCTTACCTATATTAGCAAAAACTCGCAGCCGGCTCAGTATTAGATAATATTGATAGCTCTAAAATCAAACTTTGAGGTATAGAAATGAGAACAGTAAAACAAGTTTCGGATTTGGCAGGAATAAGTGTGCGCGCACTACATTACTATGATGAAATAGGATTATTAAAACCAAGTGAAATTACAGAAGCAGGATATAGACTTTATGATGATGAAGCCCTTAAAACCTTGCAGCAAATTTTATTTTTTAAAGAACTTGACATACCTTTAAAAGATGTTAAAGAGATAATGTCGAGTCCATACTTTGATAAAATGCAAGCACTAAAAAATCAAAAAAAGATGCTTATGTTAAAACGCAAAAGATTAGATGGCTTAATAGAGCTTATAAATAAAACCTTAAAAGGAGCAAATACAATGAGTTTTAAAGAATTTGATATGGCTGAATATTATAATGTATTGGAAGAATTCAAGAAAGAAAATAAGGATAGAGTAATTAAGAATTGGGGAAGTATAGATAAATCTGATGAAATGATTGAAAAGATGAAAGCTAATGAAACTAAAATTGCTAAGAACATTATAAAGCAGTATGCAAGTATAAAGAAATGTGCTGAAGCTGTTAGGAACGAGTTAAACAATGATATGTTAATAACTAGAAAAGAAAAATATGATGAGTTTAAAAATGATTTTCTTTACGATAAGCATCCTAAATTAAAAGAGCTATATAAAAAACTTACAGCCGACTTAAGTAAAGATACTTCTTCAAAGGAGATTCAAGAAATTGCTAAAGAGATAACGGATATAGCTAAAAAAGACTATGAAATTTTTAAAACGGATAGAGGAGATAACACCTGGTACTATATGATGACCAATTCCCTAGAGCCTAAGTGGATAGAAGAGGTTGATAAAAAATACGGAAGAGGTGCGGCTAAATTTATTGGAGAAACCTTTAAAATTTATTTGCAAGATAAGCAGCCTAAATTAGAAATATTATATAAAAAGCTTACAGATGATTTAAGTAAAGATCCTACTTCAAAGGAAATTCAGCAAATTGTTTCTGAAATAGCAGCTACAACTAAAAGGAATTATGAATTTTATAAAGGAAATACGGGATTGGACTATAAGGGATTTTTCTCTGTTATGGCGGATATTTATTTATCAAATACCAATAAAGGGATGAATGCTGTAGATAAAAGATATGGGAAGGATGCATCTAAATTTATTGGAGAAGCTTTGAAATTTTATTCTGAACATAGTAAATAATAAATTGGAAACTATCAAAAGAGTATGTTAAGCAGAAAATAATACAGAAGTGCCAAATAGTCTATGTCCTTCATATAGTGTATAGAATAATAAAATATTGGAGGACAGACGATGCCTTGTATATTACACCACTATGATCGAATTTCAACATATACTTTGGAATTATTACAAAACTTTAGTAAACGAATAATGATTATAGAAAACATTATAAATGAATTGTTAAAAGATGATTCCTTAAATAAAAGCAATGATTTCTCAAATTTTATTTCATACTTTAGCAACGGTAGATTTTATCATTTTAGATGTCATGGATTTATGGAATGCCTTGTTGTAACTAAAAGTTATTCCCCTGAAAGTATCTGTTATTGGACAATGAATCTCCTTACCCCAGCGTCTAATAATTTTATGAAAGCTTTATCATTCATTGAGATACTAAAAAATACCCATACTTTTGAGACTAATAGCCAATTTAAAAATCTCACAATGGAAATGGATAAGTTCAAAAAGGCTGCTATGGAAATAATGAATGCTGCAAAGTTATATAACATAAATTGTCAGAATTTATAAGGAGGGTGTGGGAAACCATATCCTCCTTAACTTTTAATCTTTTATGTTACATTCTCTATTTCTCTAGTTACAAAACTTAATATATCTATTTTCTTCTTTTTTGGTATCCATTAAATGAGCCGAGTTGCTGCAACAGGTAATTCCTATCTTTTAATTTGCATGGAAAATTATATCATAGTATATATATTTTTTCATCACCCCTCAGAAAACATAGGTATTTTTAACACCATTTGCTCACTCTCACTTTATTACAATCCTAACAACTCTTTAACATGGTCTTCTTTTTCAAATAATAAACATCCACCATCATGTTCTCCAAGTAACATTTCATTATCTTTAAGCTTTTTAAATAATGGTGATTTTAAGGCTTCTCTTAAACTACACTCTTTTAAATTAATATCTGAATATGGTGAAAATGGACATGGCTCTGCTCCACCATTAGCATTTATATGAAAAAAACCTCTTCCAGCAGCTAAACATCCACCTGAATATTTTTCATCACCAGGGAATGATAAAAACACCATGTTTTCGAATACTTTTCTCAATTCTTCTATCTTTTCTTCTAATATTAAACGTTCTTTATCCGTAGGTGCAAGATTTCTAGTAGAGTTATTTACTGGAACGTACTCTACAAATATTAATACTCTTGTCCCTTTATTATAAAGCTCCTGTACAAATTCTTTACTTGTAACAGTTATTATATTTTCAGTTGTTACGGTTACAGAACCTCCAAATAAAATCCCCTTTTTATTCAAGCTATTCATTGCAGTCATTATTGAATTATAAGTTCCTTCTCCTCTTCTTTCATCTGTTTGATCCTTATCACCTTCAATACTTATCATTGGCACAAGATTTCTATTTTTATCAAATAAATTTATATAACTTTCATCTAGCATAGTTCCATTTGTGAAAATTGGAAAAACTATTTCTTTAACAGAAGAAGCTTTTTCAATAACCCCTCTTCTCATCAACGGTTCTCCCCCTAATAATAATAAAAATGAGATTCCAACTTCCTTTGCTTCATTAAAGATTTCTCCCCATCTTTTTTCTGACATCTCACTAGCTTTTAAGTTATCTCCACATGATTTATTAGCTCTTGCATAACAGCCCTTACAATGCAAATTACAATTAGTAGCGATACTTACCATTAAAAATGGTGAGATATGCTCTCCGTTACTTTCTAACATATCCCTTTTATTTTTTGCATCCTTTACTGCTAACATATACTTTATTACAAATGCAGCTTCCTTTGGATTTTTTATAGATGATTTTAAAACGTTCTTTACTATATTTTCAATACCTTCACTCATATATTCAGATAAATTAAATTCTTTACTCATTATTTATCCCCCCCCAAAACTCTTTATTTAAAAAATAAATCTAATTGAATATCAATAAGCTTATCTCTTTCTTCTTTAATATTAATATCAATATTACTAAAGAATTTAAATTCATCTGCTCTGTAAAATACTAATTGCATAAATGAAATTAATTGATATGAAATAATTTTACACTCCTCATCACTTTTACTTCCTTGAAAGCATTCTTTAACTAAAGGAAGTATTTCAATAGTTTCAGTAAATTCTCCCTTTAATAAAATATATGGCATCATTTCCTTTGTATATTTTTTATAATGAACAACTATATCACTAATACGAGTTAAAAAATATCTAAGTTTATCTTTTGGTGCCTTTACATCATTTTTCATATCTTCAAAATAAGCATTGGCAAAATCTCGTATTAATTTATTTGCTGCAATATTTATTAATTCATCTTTGGATGCAAAATAATAATTTATTGTTGATAAATTTACTTTTGCTCTTTCTGTTATCTTTCTTGATGTTATTTCTGAAACATCGTCACACTCTTGCAATAATTTCATTACTGATTCTATTAATTGATTTTTAGTATTGTTAGATTTATCCAACTCATCGCCTCATTTTCAAACATGTTTTATACACGTTTGATTATAAACTATTTGTTATAATATAGCAATATTTAAAATTGTATTTAATAAATTTTATAATTTCATATAATAAAATAACTCTCACCTAAAGCATTAATCTTAGGAAGAGAGTAAAATATCATGTTAAAATCCTATTGATGGATTAAATCAACTTTCTAATAAAATTATAAGCATCCTCATCTTCAACTGAAGATAATTTTATATGTTCAAAAGTTGTTTCTTGACAAGAAAAGCTTAAAAGTTTTTTTAATCTTTCGTAATGCAATTCCCTATCTACCCTTATTTTACTGAAGAGAATTTTTTGAGCACAAGGTTTACTATTTGCATCTGAAGGTAACATAAGCAAAGCTATACCTCCCACATATTTATTTTTATTTACATTAGGTTTGACCATATTTATATATGTAATGCCGTCATTAGTACTTTGTAAATTGAAGAATATAAGCTTATCAAAAGTATTGTAGTCTCCTTTAAATAACTTAACAACTTCGCCATTTGAAAGAATTTTAAATACTACATTATCATTGAAAAATTCAACAATACCTTCATGTATAGCTCCTTCTCTAGCTATATTAGTAACTAAAAAATAAACATAATATTTATCTTCAAATATATCTGTATTAATATCCATATTATTTTCTAAGTTTTCCATATCAGCTGCTGTTAGTGGAATAGAAGTAAGTTTATCTATGCTTATATTATATACTTCACAAATATATATTAAGGTTTCTATAGATGGAAAAGCTTCTGCTGATTTGTATTTAGAAAGTAAATCTTCTGAAACACCTATTTTCTTAGCAAGATTTTTTTGTGTTATTTCTAACTGAATGAGCTTTTTTAAGTTATATATAAATATTTTAGATGTTTTTTCATATATATTATTTTTTAAAGCTTTTATTGTATTAATATCACATATCATACTATCATTATTAGATTTTATATACTCTAACCTATCTTTTACCTTTTCATCTATTTCTCTAATTTTACATAACTCATTCTTCAAAATTATCCCTCCAAATTATATTCATAATCAAGTTACTTGAATAATATTCAATTTAGTATTTTATACTTTTCAATTTATTTTGATACTAATATATATCTATTGTTACAACTCAATCACTATATTACCATAATTATGAAGCTAAAATAACTTTTTCTTCTTTTCTTATAAAAAATCAACGTTAGCTAAAACAAATCCAATTTTTGAAATTCCATATTGATAGGAGGATTATTGACGAAAATAAAATCAAAGCAATATTTATTGATGATTATATTAAAAACTGTGCTGCAGCAATGAAACTTGGAATTAATTTCTTAGTATTATACAAGGACTAGAAGCTATATATTTATAACAAATTACACTATAGAAATTACAACATTATTAAGAACTTAATAGACGTTAAGAAATATTAAGTTAGAAAGGATTTACTATGAGTACTATTATATATGCTGTATTATTCAGTTTTTTATTATCTACAATTACTAGTTTGTTTCTTATCCCATTATTTAAAAAATTAAATCTAGGACAAAGCATTAAAAATGGAATTCCAATAAGCCATAAAAAAAAGGCTGGAACTCCTACATTTGGTGGTATTATTTTTATTTTTTCATCAATAATAACAATGTTATTTATGATAAAAAATTATAATAAAGAACTCTTGCTTGTAATATCTTCACTTATTGCTTTTGGACTGATAGGTTTCATTGATGATACTTTAAAGAAAATACATAAAAAAAATGAAGGATTAACTTCAAAAGGAAAAATGATTTTATTACTTTTTGTATCAAGTATTTTTGCCATTTACTCATACTATAATCCTTCAATTGGTTCAATAATTATGTTTCCATTTACTAAAAAACTATTTGACTTAAGAATTTTATACATACCTTTTATTATTTTTTATTACGTATCAACAACTAATGCATTAAACTTAACAGACGGTTTAGACGGACTTGCTACTTCTATAACACTACTTATAGTAACATTCTTTATTTTTCTATCTTTTGGAATGGGTCATTATACATTATCAATTAGTTGCGGTTGTATAGCAGGAGCTTTATTAGGATTCTTGCGATATAATTGCTATCCCGCTAAAATAATTATGGGGGATACTGGTTCTTTAGCCCTTGGTGGTGCTATCGCAACGATAGCTATGATACTCAAAAACCCATTTATTATTATCATTGTTGGAGGAATTTATGTTATTGAAGCATTATCATCATTAATTCAAATAGTATTTTTTAAACTATTTGGTAAACGTATTTTTAAAATGGCTCCTATTCATCACTCATTTGAGTTACATGGCTGGCATGAAACCAAAATAGTTTCAGTATTTTCTATAATAACAACAATTTTATGTCTTATTGGATTTTTATCTATGTAATTAACAGTATTACTTTTGAACGTAACAAACTTACTCCACTGATTAAAACCTCAAAATTGTAGATACTATCACAATAATAAGTTATACTTACTATAGAAAAAATCTAAAAAAATAGTAGTCCCTATTCGCAATTGGATGCTACTATTTTTTATTACATTAAATTATAGTTATACTTTTTGCCTAAATTACTTCTTAAACCTCTAATTTTGTAGCTGCTTATTGAGAAGAAATACATTTTCTATTTCATTTCCCTCATCATCATAATATTTTACATCTGCTCCTGCTATATACCCTAATGTATCTCTTTCAAGTACACTCCCTTGAATATTTAATAATGATTCTTCATTCATGGGTAGCTCTACTTCTTTTGTTTCATAATCTCTTTGGCATACTATCTTTACTTTCATGGCTATCATTCTCCTTTATAATATTAGTATGCTTCAATAAAACCTAAAATATTTTACATTATTAATTTTCTCTTATAGAAATTTCTTCTACATTATTTTCTAATGATTCTTTATAAAGTTCAACTTTCATATAGCCTTTACTTTCTTTATTTCTTCAATATTACTAACACATTCACTTAACCCGTAATATAAATTGCTCAGTCTTTCATTGTAAAATTCAGATATTGTTTCATTTGTAAATTTTTTATTAAAAAAATAGGATATCATGCAGGTATTTCACCATAAACTTCCACCTTTGACCAAAAGATATTAAAAAGGAATTGGTCTCATCGACATTTTGCAAAAGTTGCTGGTCTTGGAACCTTTGGTATCAATAATATGCTTATAACTAAGATTGGATGCTGCGGAAGATATAGCACCATTGTAACCAATCTAGATGTTAAACCAGATTCACCTTTAGAAGATGAATTTTGCTTATATAAAAATAATGGAAGCTGTGGTATATGTGTAAAACATTGTCCATCAGGTGCATTGACTTTAGATGGATATGATAGACATAAATGTTATGTCGTACTAAGAAAAAATGCAGAATTATATACAGAATTCGGAAGCTCTTACACCAATAAATCTGGTAATCATCCAAACAGTGTAGGTAGTGAAGTATGTGGAAAGTGTGTAGTAAATACACCATGTACCTTTTTTTATAGAAAACCTTGATTATAAATTAGAAAAATTAACTATACATGTCACATTCAAATATCCGTCATATTCCATGGTTTCCAGATAACATATGTTTTTAAAATGAAGATAAAAGTAAAAAAATTTTTTGACGTCGAAAGAAGAGTGATAAATTATCGCTCTTCTTTTTATTTACTATTATATCCAATTATTATTCTTAATTTTCTATATTGTAAAAAACTCTAGAAATAATCTGAGGTAGTTCTAATTAAGAACTACCTCAGAGTAATTAATTTAAAATATAACTAGATTACTATTTGTGTCTATGGCAATTTATAGTTAAATATACATTCTTAGTAAATATATTAACCTCACCACAGTGTGAATGTTCATCGTGTTTATCCCACTTCTTATCATTATCCTTCTCGTATTTCTCCATATCTACTAATTCTTTCATCTTCATTAATTCTTCCATATCTATATTATTTGTTTCCATTAATTGTTCACCTCTTTTTTATTCTTAAGTTAAAGTTTAAGAGTGAGAATTCAAATATAAATTTTGAGCATATAAATTAACTCTAGTACACTCCTTATTATCTTTATCCATACAATCTATTGTGAATTTATAATTATATGGTTTTATATTGGTGCATATTGATATAAATATTAATTTTATAAATATTAATGTTAATAATATTGATGCTAATAATATTATTATAAATGCCTTGCAAGCCCACATAAATAACACCTTTCTATATTTTTTACTGGCTATACTTCTATATTATGTTCATATTCCTTAATATGTTCGCATCTTAATCTAATTATATAATTAGATTAAGATACAAATTTTCATTTAAATCGACATATCTTGGATATAATAAAAACATATTTAATAATGGATTTTTTTTGCTATTAGACAGGATGGTAAAATATACTCTATACTATTAACCTTCTATAAAAATATTCCTTCATATTCTTTATTGTTCCTGCCAATTTATACAACGGATGTTTTTTTGGGTTTGTCACAGGTTAACCTTATCAGTAGTAAATACTAATAAATTTAATTACACTCTCCTAATGGTAAGTATGCTACTAAAAAGTGCATACTTCTTTTTCTGCTTTGTAATTATTATAATAAAAGAAGACAGGAAAATAAATATTATAGAATGGAGATGTTTATATGGATTTTATAGACTTAGCTAAAGAAAGATATTCTGTAAGAAATTTTGATACCAAAAAGATTGAACAAGAAAAACTAGATTTAATTTTAAAAGCAGGACAATTAGCTCCAACTGCTGTAAATTATCAACCTCAAAGAATTTTAGTAATTGAAAATACTGAAGCTCTTGAAAAACTAAAAACTTGTACAATTTATCACTTCAATGCACCTATGGCTTTACTTATATGCGCGGATAAAAATGAAGCTTGGAAACGCAGTTATGATGGGAAAAGCCATACTGATATTGATGGGAGTATTGTTGCTACACATATGATGTTACAAGCTGCTGAACTTGGCTTGGGTACAACATGGGTTGGTCATTTTGACCCAAATACTATTCGTAATGCTTTTAGTATACCAACAAATCTTGAACCAATATGCCTTTTGCCACTAGGTTATCCAAGTAAGGATGCAAAACCAAATCCTAATCACCAAAAAAGAAAAGATATTTCCCAAACTGTTTTTTATAATCATTTTTAAAATTAAAGTTTATTAGATACTTACTAGTATAAAATATATTTAATTTTAAAACCGCAAATATAAAAAATACACCTATAAACTATTCAGTTCGCTAAGAAGTTCTAAATCTAGCTCCATTAAAAATTTTCTACCCAGTGGAGGCACCATCCTTGGTTTCACCACTGGCTCCTCACGTCCTGTGAGGAATTACGAAAATTTTTAATTGCGCCAGATTAAGAACTACTAAAGCTTATTCATATGTTTATCATGTGTATTTTTTTATATTTGCTATATTAAAATTAAATATATTTTGAGGCAGCTTCCTTATAACCATGCTTCTCCCAAGAGTGTAATCCCATGTTCAATTTCTTTAAGTTTCATGTGCCCATAACCAAGGAAGATATCATTACGTTTATTTGTACTTTTCTGATTTGAATGATAGAAGGAAATTGGATATACAATAACACCAACTTCTTTAGCTCTTTGGATAAGGTCACTTTCAGAGTGAGGTCTATTAACTCGAAGAGTTAAATTTACACCAGCATGATCTCCAATGATATGAGCATGACTGCCAAAAACCTTATTTATGGAATCAACAATTTTCTTATGTTTTTTTCCATATAAAGTTCTCATTTTTCTTATATGTTGTTCAAAATATCCACTTTTCATAAATTCAGCTATGGTAAGCTGATGGATTTTTGATGCGGTTTGATTATAGTAGCACCCTATTTCCACAAATTCTTCTGCGAGATTCTTGGGTAAAACAATATAACCAATGTGCATAGCGGGAAATAATGTTTTAGAAAATGTACCTAGGTATATCACTTTATCAAATTGATCGAGACTAAACATTGTTGGAACAGGATGGATGTTATATCGGAATTCACTATCATAATCATCTTCAATAATATAAGTATCTTTGTTCTTAGACCAGTTTAATAGACTCAATCTCTCAGAAACATTTAGGAGGCCACCCATAGGATGTTGATTTGAAGGTGTTAGATATATAGCAGAAGGATAATCTAATTTACTTTTAAGCATTGAGATATCGAATACATTGTTATTTAAACTAATTGGTATGATATCACATCCATTCCATTCAAATGCTTTTCTAACAGCTGTAAATCCAGGATCTTCTAAAGCTACTTTTAAAGGCTTGTTTTTACCTAGTATGAAACAAAGTAAACTGATAAGAGTTTGAGTCCCTGCACCTATAATAATTTGATCTGGATGGCAATTAACTCCTCGTGAGCGCTTAAGGTATTTAGATATCTCCATACGAAGTAATAATTCTCCCCTTGGATCTGAGTATGTTAAAATCTCTTGATTCTCTAAGCTCATTATATTTTGAGCAACTCTATTCCATGTTTTGAATGGAAATTGATTATGCTCAACTGACCCTGGCTTAAAATCGTACTTTGCATGAGCTCTGTTTAAATGCAAACTTTCTATTGGAGGTATACTAATTTCTTTGGAACTAGATTGATCATTAGAATAATCTAATGACTCATAATTATCCAAATCAGATACAAAATAGCCGCTCCCACTTTTACTATAAATAAATCCTTCTGATAAAAGTTGTAAGTACGCCATCTCAATTGTATTACGACTTACACAAAGGGATCCTTTTAGTTGCATTATTGAAGCAAGTTTTGAATTCGGCTCTAAATGACTACTAAGTATTGCACCTCGATATGCTTCATATATTTGAATGTATAATGGAACACTAATATTTCTTTTTAATGTAATCTGTATTTCCACAAAACCAACCCCATAAAATATTCAGTAACCATCCCTTTTTATAGGGATAATACTGCTATATAATTATAGCAAATCAACTGATAATCATCAATGCAGTCCACAGCGTATCTTGAACATGAAAGAAATATCTGACAAATCAGGAGCCGTCGGTGTGGGGTTGCTTAACTTAATGACAAAATCTCAGTTGTTTAGTATCTATTTATAATAATTTAATCCAAAACGGGAGGTTATATTATGCCAACAAAATCAATCCTATTATTAGGTGATGAAATACTTTACAGAATTTCTGAGGAAATACAGAAATCAAATTTAGATAAAGCTAAGCAAGTAATCAATGACTTACATGACACGATTGTTTCTTTTAAAAATCAATATGGATTTGGTAGAGCCATTGCGGCACCACAGATTGGTGAATCTGTAAGAATAATCTACATGCATTTAGGCTATAAAACTCATTATTTCATTAATCCAGTTCTTGAATTTATTGGAGACGATACCTTTCAACTATGGGATGATTGCATGAGTTTTCCAGGTCTTGAAGTATATGTAGAAAGACATAAGAAGTGCAAAGTAACTTATAAAAATTTAAACTGGGAAGATTGTGAAATGTATCTTGAAGGTGATCTATCAGAACTATTTCAACACGAGTATGATCATTTAGACGGAATTTTGGCTGTACAACGTGCAAAGGATTTAAAATCATTTCGAATAAACAAGAATAAGAGTGGCTGTTAAGTTTCAATAAACTTACTAGTAAGATTTGCTCTTTTACTCGCTTTGTATTATTTTAAATCCAATACAAGCGATTCGGTTTAGCCCTACCACTATTCTACAACCGTTATAGAATAATCTATCACGGTCCATCTCTTTTGATAAATTCTTACCGTTATTTGTGGTACGCTTCACCGTGTCAGTAGCAAATAATAACAGTTTTAGTACCGTTAGTAGTATTACGAAAAATCGCATAATTTCCTTTCTTGAATTACGCGATTTTTAACTTCTAATTATTTAATTTAAGTTCCTTTTGAATATCTAAGCTAATACTTGTAACTTTCGTTCTGCATGTCAAATCCTTCATAGTTTTTAATTCACGACTTACTATTTTCAGAATAAAATTTTAAAGCTTCTCCAATAAATTTAGATGCACCACTGCCATGTTTCTTATCAATTACTTTTATAAAAGTAGAATTTGATAAATAAAGTTCTGCCATATAACCCCAATAATTCTCCCCCTCATCTACTTTGTAAAATTCCTGATTTTTTTTACTTTCATCTGATATTTCTTCAATGATTTGTTGAATCTCCTGTGAAGAAGGATCTTTACCTAAGTCAGATACTAGCTTTTCATATAGTTCTTCTACTTTAGGCTGCTTAGTTCCCGAACAATTTTTTAGAGCTTCTCCGATAAATTTAGATGCACCATGGCCATATTTCTTATCAACTGCTTCTATCCATTCAGGATATACCAAATAAATTTGTACCATATAGTACCAATGATCATCTCCATTATCCATCTTGAAAGCCTCATAATCTTTTTTAGCTATATTGATTATTTCTTCAGCAATTTGTTGAATTTCCTTTGAAGAAGTATCTTTACTTAAGTCAGATGTAAGCTTTCTATATAATTCTTTTAATTTAGGATGCTTATCTTCTAAACAATCTTTTTTAAACTTATCATATTGTTCTGATAAAGTTATCATATCACTATTAAAATTTTTCTTTACAGCTTTAGCATATTTTTCAATACTTCCATACTGCTTTATAGCCATTTTAGCAATCTTATCTTCATTAGATTTACATTTTTCAATAAGTTCATTATATTTATCTACACTACCATAAGCCTTAATTATCATATCTTCATGTTCTGTTTTAAATTCTTCCAATACATTATAATATTCACTCATATCAAATTCTTTAAAATTCATTGTACTTTCTCCTTTTAATGTTTTATTTATAAGCTCTATTAAGCCATTCAACCTTTTGCGTTTTAACAAAAGTAACTTTTTCTGATTTTTTAATGCTTGCATTTTATCAAAGTATGGACTTGACATTATCTCTTTAACATCTTTTAAAGGTATATCAAGTTCCTTAAAAAATAAAATCTGCTGCAAGGTTTTAAGAGCCTTATCATCATAAAGTCTATATCCTGCCTCTGTAATTTCACTTGGTTTTAATAATCCTATTTCATCATAGTAATGTAGTGCACGCACACTTATTCCTGTCAAATCCGAAACTTGTTTTACTGTTCTCATTGCTACACCTCAAAGTTTGATTTTACAGCTATCAATGTTATCTAATACTCGGCCGGCTAGAAATTTTTGTAATATATTCAAGCTGTATTTTTATATTACACTATGACGTGATGTTAGGGTCAACACTTTACAAAATAATTATAATAAAACTTAGTAGAAAGCACTTTGCATGATGCTTGGCTATTGTATAAATTCGTAGTTTTTTATATCACACTTCAAACATAAAAAATAAGGAAAAATGTAGTATAAAATAAAAAATAATTATATAATTATATATGTCTGAATTTGTTTGGCAGTAAATATTTATTTATATTAAGAAATATG
>OGSC01000401.1_pt1 | contig 22648 bp, 21 predicted proteins | sample 1573751 | NCBI WGS metagenome assembly OGSC01 (sample SAMN03295840, study PRJEB24534) | human gut metagenome | isolation source: fecal sample 8 from infant 5 | host: Homo sapiens | place: USA: Pittsburgh, PA | collected 2014-07
ATTATAATATACAATTTTAATTTAAAAGAGCAGTAGTTATTATAATAAGGAAATTGTTATTATATATAAAATGGTAACAAAAATTAGGTTAATTAAAAGCTTTTTACATAGAATAAATAAAGCAAATATACTTAAAATATCATTAGGAAAGTAAAAGTTCTATGGAGAAAGGGGTTTATAACCTATGGATAAAAATTCTTTAGAATATTTTAAAAATAAACTTATAAGAGAAAAAGAAGGCGTAAACTCTTTGCTAGAGGAAATGAAGGATAATGAAACCATAGATTCTAACTCTGCCATAAGCATGGAATTATCTAATTATGATAACCATCCTGCAGATACAGGATCAGAACTTTTTGAAAAGGAAAAAGGGCTGGCTCTTAAGGAAAATGAAATATCTATAATGAAAAAAATAAATGATGCATTAAAAAATATAGAGGATGGAAGTTATGGAGTCTGTAAGAGTTGTGGGAAACATATACCAAAGGAAAGATTAGAATTTGTTCCTTATGCAGAGTTTTGTGTTAAATGCCAAAATGAAGTTAGTGGAAAAAATGTTAGAAAAGTTCAAAGACCTATTGAAGAAGAAGTATTGGGTTATCCTTTTGGATATGGATATAATGATAAAACTACAAAAGTAGAATTTGATGCAGAAGATTCTTATCAAAGTGTAGAGTTTTTTAATAAGATGAAAAATATGGATGAATATTACAATGTAGGAGAAGAACAGGATTTAGAAGAAGAAGGTTATGTAGAACCAGTAGAAAGAATAAGTAATGAGTATTATAAAAGTACATTATATGATTAAAAATTAAACATCAAGTAATTCTAAGGTTCAGTGAGAGTCTATTTATCTGATGACTACCTGCTCTAATACTCTCATCTTCTTAAAAGTGGGAGTAAAGAGCAGCTACGTCCTTGGATAACCATTTTCTAAGCTTTAAGGGAGTAAAAACTCCCTTGGTAAAGTCAAAAACTCTGTTTATAATAGAACACTGAACTTTGGAATAATTTTTAAAGAATAAACTTATATATTAAAGTATTTATAGATACTTTAAATTTAAAGTTATAAAAAATTCTATTTAATGATAAAGTATAGTTTTACAGTAATAGGGGGGATATTTTGGGAATAATTATATTAATATTAGGTATAGTTTTAGATAGAATAAGTAAAATATGGGCTTTAAACACATTAGCTTCTGGTAAGGATATAGTTATAATAAAAAATTTATTTAGCCTTTCTTATTTAGAAAATAGAGGAGCAGCTTTTGGGATATTTCAAAATAGATTAATATTTTTGAGTTTAATAACTGTAATTGTAATTTTAGGAGTAGCATATTTTATTGTAAAGTACAAGCCAACTTCAAAGTTACTAAAAATATCTTTATCATTAATAATAAGTGGAGCCATAGGAAATTTAATAGATAGAATTTATTATAAATTTGTAGTAGATTTTATAATGTTACACTATAAAGATGTTTATTTTTTCCCTACATTTAATGTAGCGGATACATTAGTAGTTATAGGTACCATATTATTAGCTATATACATATTAAAGGAAGAGTAGTTTATGGAAAAAATATGCTTAAAAGTAGAAAAAGAATTTGATAATGTAAGATTAGATTTATATTTATCCAAAATATTTGAAGATAAATCTAGATCTTATCTTCAAGGAATTATAGATGAGGGGAATGTTCTAGTAAATAATAAAGAAAAAAAGAGAAACTATAAATTAAAAGTTGGAGATAATATTAAAGTAAATATACCAGAACCTAAATTGCTTCAAATAGAACCAGAAGATATTAAGCTAGATATTATATATGAAGATAAGGATGTAATAGTTGTAAATAAGCCCCAAGAAATGGTGGTACATCCTGCACCAGGGGTATATTCTGGAACTTTAGTTAATGCTCTTTTGAGTCATTGTAAAGATTTATCTGGTATAAATGGAGTAGCAAGGCCTGGTATTGTTCATAGAATAGATAAAGATACTTCAGGAATATTAGTTGTGGCAAAGAATGACATATCTCACAATAATTTAGCAGCTCAATTTAAAGAGCATTCAATTTCTAGGGTATATATGGCTTTAGTAGAGGGCATAATAAAGGATGGACAGGGAACTATAGAGGCGCCTATAGGTAGACACCCTGTAGATAGAATAAAAATGGCGGTAGTGAAAGATGGAAGGTATGCCGTAACCCATTATAAGGTTATAGAAAGATTTAAAAATCACACTTTAGTAGAGTGTAAGTTAGAAACAGGAAGAACACATCAAATAAGAGTTCATATGAGCCATATAATGCATCCTTTAGTAGGAGATCCTGTTTATGGTTATAAAAAACAAAGATTTAATCTAAAAGGACAAATGTTGCATGCAAAGTTATTAGGTTTTATTCATCCTACTACAGGACAATATGTAGAATTTGAAAGCCAACTACCAGAGTATTTCAAAAAAATAATAAAAATTTTAAGAAATGAATTGATTTAATTTAAAAAAAGTGATATTATATGTCTATAAATGTCACAAAAGATAAAAACATAAAAGAGCAAAAGATAAAATTTTTAATAACAAAAGAAAAATATAATTGTAATTAAAAAATTAATATTTATTCATAAAAACAAAAGACAAAATTACAATTTATAATTATTAGTAAAAACAAAAGATAAAATTAAAACTGTTGAAAAACTAAATTAAATGTTGTATAATAGTAAGAAATATTTTACCTTTAAAATGATCCTGTGAGGTCATAAGGCTATGAATAAATTTAGATGGAACTATTATGCCTTTACTCACAGAGTAAAGGCATTTTTTTATTCTATGATTAACAATTCTAATATTCCTTCTTACATAAGAGGAAAATAAGAATTTTAAAGTTTTTGCATTAGTTTAACTAAAATTTAGATGGGCAAAAACTCAACTTAATTAAGTTTCAGTTTACAAAAAAGGAGGCATAAAAATGAATCTTAAGGCTGAAATACTAGATGAAAAAGGTATTAAAAGAAGTCTTACAAGAATAGCCCATGAAATAATAGAAAAAAATAAGGGGGTAGAAGATATTATTCTTGTAGGTATAAAAAGAAGAGGGTACCCTCTAGCTAAGAGAATAGCTAAGGCTATAGAAAATATTGAGGATATAAAAGTACCTGTAGGTTCTGTAGATATAACTTTATATAGAGACGATTTAACTAAAGAAAATGAACAGCCAGTAATAAAAAGCTTAGATTTAGAACATCATATTAATGATAAAAAAATAATTCTAGTAGATGATGTAGTATTTACAGGAAGAACAGTAAGAGCAGCTATGGATGCTACTATACATCATGGAAGACCTTCTGGTATACAGTTGGCAGTTCTAGTTGATAGAGGGCATAGAGAATTACCTATAAGACCAGATTTTGTAGGAAAAAATATTCCAACCTCAAGAACAGAAGTAGTATCAGTACATTTAAAAGAACTTGATGGACAAGATTCCATTAAAATATTTGAAAAATAGCGTCTTTTAAAATAGTCCAGAGAGACTAAAAGGAGGAAATAATATGAAAAAATATGTAGATGTAAATGAAAAATTACCTATCTTAAAAACTATACCATTAAGTTTTCAACATTTATTTGCAATGGTGGGAGCCACTATATTAGTACCAATGCTTACAGGTATGAGTCCTTCCATTGCATTGTTTGGAAGTGGTGTAGGAACACTTCTTTATGTACTTTGTACAAAGGCAAAACTACCAGCTTATATAGGATCATCTTTTGCATTCATAGGTCCCATGACGGTGGCATCATCAGCTTATGGAACTAATGCCATGTTATCAGGAATAATAACTGCAGGTTTAATTTATATATTAGTAGCAGCTATAATAAGTTTTACAGGAACAGATTGGTTAAATAAAGTATTACCACCAATTGTAGTTGGTTCCGTTGTAATAGTAATAGGTTTAGGATTAGCAGGAGTAGCAATAAATTGGGCGGGTCTTAATTCTAATTTTACAGTAGATTCTATGCAAAGTGTACCAAGATGGGCATGGATTACAGTTTCAATGATAACCTTAGGAATAGGAATACTTGGAACTATGTATTTTAAAGGATTCTTAGGAGTAATACCAATTCTTATAGCAATGATATGTGGATATATTTCAGCATTATCCCTAGGGGTTATATCTCAGGAAACTTTAACTAAAATAGCAAGTGCACCCTTATTTCAGCTTCCACCATTTATGAAACCAGAGTTTAACATAAATGCCATGATATTAATGGCACCAGTAGCTTTTGTAACTTTAGCAGAACATATTGGACATGTTTATGTAACAAATAATGTAGTAGGGAAAGACTTTACAAAGGATCCTGGACTTCATAGATCTATACTAGGAGATGGAGTAGCTACTTTATTAGCAGGATTTATAGGAGGACCTCCAAATACAACTTATGGAGAAAACATAGGAGTTATGGCTATAACTAAAGTATACAGTGTATGGGTAATTGTGGGGGCTGCAATAATAGCTATTATACTTTCATTTATAGGACCTGTAGCTACACTAATAGCTACCATACCAATGCCAGTAATGGGTGGAGTAAGTATACTTTTATTTGGAATAATCGCTTCCTCAGGTTTTAGAGTATTTGTAGAGGATAAAATAGATTTTAGTAAAAAGAGAAACCTAATAATATCCTCTGTAATAATAGTGTTAGGAATAGGTGGAGCAGCAGTAAAATTTAAGTTAGCAGGCTCAGAAGTAGAAATAGCAGGAGTTGCATTAGCAACACTAGTAGGAATAATATTAAATTTAATACTTCCAAAAGAAAGTAGAACAGAAGAAGAAGATAATAAAGAAGAAAATCTTAAAGAAGAATTTGTTAAACCTATAGAAAAAAATGTGGGTTAAAAGATTTAATGTATAATACCTTTTAAAGGTTAAGAATTAAAGCAAAAAGTATTTTTAGTCAATAAATAGCTATAAAAAATAAAGAATACTAATATTTGTGTTCTAATATCTAAACTAACGCACTGATGCCACGTCCTGTGGCAAAGTGCTAGCTTATATATTAGTCCACAAATAAAGTATTCTAATTATTTTTCTAGATATTTATTTTCTCTAAAAGTACTTTTTGTTTTAATAGGTTTAAAAGGTATTATTCTAATTTGTATTTATGAAAAGCCTAAAAGCTATATATTTTTTTTTCAAAGAATTTCACTGTGGATTTCCTAAATCATCTGTAAGAAGTTTATACTAGCTTCTACTATTTGTTTAAAAAGATGCATGTGTGCCGTAAAAGGCATTTTAAAAAGATTAATCATATCTGCACTCTATACTCTAAATAACAAAAGTGCCTAGCACTTTTATTATTTTACGTGTGTTTTTCAAAATTTTTTGGTATAATTTATAATAGTTATTAAATAACATTATTTAGATGAATTTAAGAAAAGGTGAGGATTATGAGAATTTATTCTTGGAATGTTAATGGTTTAAGAGCGGTAGCGAAAAAGAATTTTCTGGAGTGGATAGGGGAAGAAAATCCTGATATATTATGTATACAAGAAACAAAACTGCAGGAAAATCAATTAGAAGATAATATAAAAAATATAGATGGCTATTATTCTTATTTTAGTTTTGCTCATAAAAAGGGATATAGTGGTGTAGCTACTTACACTAAGGAGGAGCCTATTTCAGTAAAACATGGCATAGGTATAGAAAGATTTGATTCAGAAGGAAGAATACTTATAACTGAATTTAAGGATTTTATACTTTTAAACATATATTTTCCTAATGGCCAAAGGGATGAGGAAAGACTTCAATATAAATTAGATTTTTATGAAGCCTTATTTAATTATTGTGATGAGTTAGTTGAGGAAGGTAAAAAGCTAGTTATATGTGGAGATTATAATACAGCTCATAATGAAATAGATCTTAAAAATCCTAAAGCTAATGAGAAAGCCTCAGGATTTTTAAGAATAGAAAGGGACTGGTTAGATAAAATAATAGAAAGAGGATATATAGATACCTTTAGAAATATGAATCCAGATAAGATTAAATATTCCTGGTGGAGCTATAGATTCAAAGCTAGAGAGAGAAATGCAGGATGGAGAATTGATTACCATTTTGTTTCAAACAATCTATTAGATAGGGTGGAAAATACAGAAATATTAAATGAGGTTTATGGTTCAGATCATTGTCCTGTAATGTTAGAGCTAGAGTAAATAGTTACTAATATAAAATATTTTAGATTACAGGCTAAATAATTTTTTCTTATTAAAATATTTTTAATACTTAGGATAATAATCTATTAAGAAAGTGCATTTAAAAACCTATAAAATAGGAAAAATTCAATATATATAATCAATTATGATAGATTAATAAAGTTATAAGAAAATTTATTCAGTATATGAAACACAAATTATATTTAAAGTAGGAGATGAAAAAATGGAATATACACTAATTGCCACAGCAACCTTTGGGTTAGAAAAAGTAGTAGCTAATGAATTAAAAGAATTAGGTTATGATGATTTAACAATAGAAAATGGTAAAGTTACCTTTGTAGGTGATGAAAGAGATATAGTTACATGTAATATGTGGCTTAGAACTGCAGATAGAGTTTTAATAAAAATGGCAGAATTTAAAGCGGAAAGTTTTGAAGAGCTTTTTCAAGGAACTAAATCAGTACCTTGGGGAAAATATATTTCAGAAGATGGATTTATGCATGTTACAGGAAAATCTATTAAATCCGCACTACATAGTGTGCCAGATTGTCAATCTATAGTAAAAAAAGCTGTAATAGAGGCTATGAAAAGAGAGTATGTTAAGGATTGGTTTAGCGAAGATGGTGCAGAGTATAAAATAGAGGTAGGTATTTTAAAGGATATAGTTACATTAACATTGGATACTTCAGGCCCAGGACTTCATAAAAGAGGATATAGAGAAAACGCAGGAGAAGCTCCCCTTAAGGAAACATTAGCAGCAGCTTTGGTGCTTTTAAGTAAATGGGAACCTTCTAGAATACTTTCAGACCCTATGTGCGGTTCTGGAACTATTGCCATAGAAGCAGCTTTGATAGGTAAAAATATAGCACCAGGCTTAAATAGAAATTTTGCAGCAGAGGCTTGGGATATAATACCTCTTAATATGTGGGAAGAAGTAAGGCGCCATGCTAGAAACTCTATAAATAAAGAGGATTTTAGAATATTAGCTTCAGATATAAATGGAAGAATATTAAAAACAGCTAGGGATAATGCAGAAAAAGCAGGAGTTTCTGATTATATAGCTTTTCAAAAGATGTCTATGGAAGAGTTTAAATCAAAAAAGAAATATGGATTTATAATAACTAATCCACCTTATGGCGAAAGATTAAATACTTTAAAAGAAGTAGAAAAACTTTATAAAAATCTAGGAGAAGTATATTCAAGTTTACAGGATTGGTCTTGTTTTATATTAACTTCTTATGAAGGTTTTGAAAAAATATTTGGGAAAAAATCAGATAAAAATAGAAAACTATATAACGGAAGATTAAAATGTTATTACTATCAATATATAGGATTAGAGCCTCCTAAAAAACATTATGAAAAGTAATATTTAAAGGATATAGATTCAAGTATTAATTTATTATATAAGTTTATTTAGATAGTTTAATATAGGACACTACTTAATATAAAACCCACTAGCTAAAGTTAAAGTGTTTTAATATCTATCATTTTTTATAAGATCTAGGAATTAATGAAGATAGTTAAGTAATGCAAATATTAGAATTATAAATAAAGGTGGTGAAATTTTATGGGATTATAATATCTCATAAATAAAATATGGATAGATTAATAAAAGTAGAAAACATTAAAGATATATTACCTATTTATAAAAACACAGCTATTGAAAAACTTTTTAAATATCATAATTTAGGTTATAAACTAGAAAAATATGATAATGCAGAATTGTTAGTTGGAATGTGTATGGATAATCGCAAACAACTTAAGATACCTAATAATTTTGCATATATACTTAGAACTGGTGGAGGGAACCTAAGATATAGTGAGTTTAAAATATCTTATGCCATTGCAGTAGGTGGGGTTAAGACCTTAGCATTAATAGGGCACAACCATTGTGGAATGGTAAATTTAATGAATAAAAAGGAAAAATTTATTCAAGGACTAGTGGACAATGCTGGCTGGAATATGCAGCAAGCAGAAGAACACTTTATGAGTTTTGCTCCTATGTTTGAAATAGAAAATGAAATTAGTTTTTTATTAAGTGAAACTAAGAGGCTAAGAGAAAAATATCCTAAAATATTGATAGCACCATTATTTTATAATGTAGATGATAATTTATTATATTTAGTTAAGGAGAATAATTAGAAACCTTCTAGATAATCAACTATTAAAATAACTTAATTTATTTGACATTAAAAAATATATGTAAAAGATAATTATTTAATATTATATTAGAAAAATATTTACAAAAGGCATTTGGGGACAGTTTACAAAAATAGAAATATGATCTATATTTAAAATATATAAAAAAAGGAGGGAGTATTTTGAAGAAAATTTTAAGTTTTTTAATTGTATCTATTTTAGCATTAGGTTTATTTGGATGTACTAATACTAAGGTAGAGGAAAAAAAAGAAGATGCATCCAATAAGAAGGAATCTAAAGAAAATCTTGATATAACTGTATCTGCTGCTGCAAGCTTAACAGAAGCTTTAACAGAAATACAGAAAAAATATGAAAAAGAAACAGGAGCTAAGCTTTCAATAACTTTTGATGCTTCTGGCACACTTCAAAAGCAAATAGAACAAGGAGCTCCAACGGATTTATTTATATCAGCATCTAAGAAGAATATGGATAAATTACAGGAAGAAAAATTAATAGATAATGATACAAGAAAAGATTTATTAGGAAACAAACTTGTTTTAATCGTATCTGAAGAAAATAGAGACAAAAAAGTTGAAAAAATATCTGATTTAAAAAATATGAACTTTAAATTAGCTATAGGAGAACCTGAATCTGTTCCAGCAGGAAAATATGCAAAAGAAGCGATAGAATACTATAAATTGTGGGATGTTTTAAAAGATAAAATTGTATATGGTAAATCTGTAAAACAAGTGGCTAAGTATGTAGAAAGTGGAGAAGCCGCTGCAGGAATTGTTTATAATAACGATGCTAAGGTATTAAAGAAAAGTTACATAAAATATACTTTTGATGAAAAATCTCATAATCCTATTGTTTATCCAATGGCAGTAGTTAAAAATAGCAAAAACAAAGAAGGTGCAAAGAAGTTTGCAAAATATATTCAGACAAAAGAAGCCAAAGATATATTTATAAAATATGGATTTAATCCTATAGAAAAATAGGAAATCATTATGATATTAGAACCAATTATTTTATCAGTGAAAATAGCTTTTATATCTACAATTTTTACATTTTTATTTGGTATACTATTGGCTAGAGTTATTACTAAGTATAATTTTAGAGGAAAAGATATACTTGAGAGCTTAATTATTATGCCAATGGTTCTTCCACCAACAATTACAGGTTATGGGCTGCTTATTTTAATGAGCAGGAGGCATTTTATAGGAAAATTTTTATATGAAAACTTTGGAATAACTATTATATTTACTCCTGCTGCAGCTTGTGTTGCAGCGATAATAGTTTCAATACCTTTAATGTATCAAAGTGCTAAAGCAGCATTTTTGAATATTGATCATATATATGAAAATGCAGCAAGAACACTTGGTGCAAGTGAATGGAGGATTTTTTTAAAGATAAGTTTTCCATTGGCATGGCCAGGTATAGTAAGTGGAAGTGTATTGTCCTTTGCAAGGGCTTTAGGAGAATTCGGAGCTACTTTAATGGTTGCGGGGAACATACCTGGTAAAACACAGACCATACCTACTGCTATATATTTTGCTGTAGATAACGGATATACAAAAGTGGCAAATACACTTTTAGGAGTAGTTGTAGTATTTAGCTTTGTTTTAATATTTTCATTAAATTCATGGCTAAAAAAGAAGGACTATAAAAGGCTAAATTAAATTATATTTATAAAGACTTAGAGGCAGTATATTATGTTAGTATATAATTAACAAACATGATTACTGCTTTTAGTTATAATTGACGAAATTACATAACTCTTAAATAATATTGAAAAGAAAAGTTGATGAATTGTTTACAATAATATTTGTAGTCAATTAATTCAATTTTAAAAAAGGAATTAAAAGGAGTTTTGACAAATGATAAAATTAGATATAGTTAAAAGCTTAAATTATTTTGATTTACACTGTAATTTAACTTTAGGGAATGAAGTAGTCGCATTGCAAGGTTCTTCAGGATCAGGAAAAACAACCATTTTGGATTGCATTGCAGGTATCAAAACTCCTGATAAGGGGATTATTAAGATTGATAATAAAATTGTTTTTTCTTCTTCGGAAAATATAAATTTACCAATAAAAGATAGACATATAGGATATTTATTTCAAAATTATGCTTTGTTTCCTCACATGACTGTGGAAGATAATATATTATTTGGAGTAAAGAATCAAAAGGATTATGATATAAGTTATATAAATTATATAATTGAAACATTTAAAATAGAACATCTTAAAGATAGAAAGCCTAATGAAATATCAGGTGGAGAAAAACAGAGAGTAGCTTTAGCAAGAGCTTTGGCAATAAAGCCTAACGTATTAATGTTAGATGAGCCATTTTCAGCATTGGACAAGGCTACTAAGGAAGCAGTCTATAAAGAATTTATGAAATATAAGAAGCAGTTTAAAATGAGTATTTTTTTGGTTACTCATAATCCTTATGAAGCAGAATTGCTTGCGGATAGGTCCATAATTATTAATGATGGAGTCCTTGTAAAAAGTAATGATGCTTTTAATATTGTGTAAAATAGTTTATAATAAAATAAATTCGGATTTAAAACATAGTAATAGATGAAGGGGACGATATAATTATGAAAAGTTTTTTTAAGACACTACTTATTGTATTGATATGCATAGTTATAGCAGGATTTGCATTTTTTAAGATGGCTACTTACCAAGGAGACAAAGGAGAGAATTTAAGTGATAATTCCATTAAGAATGAAAATATATTAGACAAACTAAAGAATGTAGAACTTAGCAAAGGAACTTTAACTGTAAATGAAGAAGATGTAAATGAAATGCTAAAAGTTTATTTTCAAAATGAGAAAAATGTAGGAAGTATATTGGTGAAATCTGCTAAAGTTGATACTAAGGATAATAAATTAAATTTATATATACCAGTTAGATATAATGGAATTGATTTGCTTATGTCATCCTATGGAGATGTAAGTGCAAGGGATGATAAAATAATCTATAAAGTAGATAGTATAAAAATGGGAAAAGTATCAGTACCTAAAAGTATTCTTCTAAATGAAATAAAAAAATCAAACATGAGTAATATTCAGAGCAATGGAGATGAGATTATTATAGATAAGGGGATTACTAAAGTTAAAATAAAGGATATAAAAATCGAAGATGGCAAATTTAAAGTTAGTTTTTAAAAATATAATTTTACCGTAGTTTTTTCAGTGGTTATATGATTTAATAGAAGATTAAAAATCATATAATCACTGAAATTTTTTTGAAATAGAATATATGCTATTTATAAAGTAAATTTTATAATTTAGATAAAGAATAATTTAAAACAAAACACATGTTGTTTATAAAGTTATTCTAAGATACGAATATTGGCTTTTATAGAAGTAAACATTGTAATTATTATAAGTAGTATGTATTAGTTATATTATAATGTTTAAGTTATATATGTTAAATTGTACCTATATAAAGTATATTAAGAGTTTAAGAAACATACTATAAAATAAAGCAATATATTTTAAGGTGAGTTTATTTGTTAAAAGCAGACGGTGTTTTTCAAGGTGGTGGAGTTAAGGCTACAGCTTTTACAGGAGCTATTTGTAGATTAGAAGAGGAAGGAATGATGTGGCAAAGGCTTGCAGGAACATCTGCAGGAGCTATAATAGCAGCTTTTTTAGCTGTAGGCTATAGAGGAAAAGAAATAAAAAAAATAATGTACGAGTTAGATTATAAAAAAGTTGGAAATATAACTGCTATCAAAAAATTCCCTTTAGCCAAAAAGTCTTTAGGACTTATATTGGAAAAGGGTATTTTTAGTACACTGTATATAGAAAAATACCTTGAAGAAGTGTTTAAGAATAAAGGAAAAACAAAGTTTAAACATATAAGTTTAAATAAAGAGTCTCCATTAAAGATAATAGCTTCAGATGTTACTAATAAAAGATTACTTATATTGCCAGATGATATAAAAAAATATGGCATGGATCCTATGGAATTAGAAATAGCTAAAGCAGTAACAATGAGCATAAGTATTCCATTCTTTTTTACACCAGTAAAGCTTAAATATATGGAAAAAGAAGCCTATATAGTAGATGGAGGAATAACTAGTAATTATCCTATATGGATATTTGATGTAAAGGACGTGCCTAGATGGCCAACATTTGGGTTTAAGTTAGGCAATAGTGGGGAATTTAATAGAACTATAGAAAATAAGGATTTTATATCCTACATAGTAGATGTAGTAGAAACAACTATAGATTCTTATGATGAAAGTTATTTAAGGGATAAAGACAAAATCAGGACTATATCTATACCAGCCTTAGGAGTAAAAACTACAGAATTCAATATATCCTTAGAAACTAAGGAAAAATTATATAAAGAAGGTTATGAAAAGGCAGATGAATTTTTGAAAAAATGGGATTTTAGAAGATACATAAGATCCTATAGAATTTAGGAAATTTTAATTAACTATATAAATTTTTAGCGTTTTAAATTAATTGTTGTTTTATATAGGCTTATAATTAAAAGTTGTAAATTGTTCTAAAATATTGCTCTAAAATCTAGATGATTTTATAAACAGAGTTCTTAGCTTCAGAGGGAGTTTTTACTCCAACTTTGAAGAAAAGCAGAGAGTCCAAATCTTTGATTTGGTGTGAATAGCTTTCACAGAGTGCGATGGGAGTATTAGATCGGGTAGTCATCGAATAAAAGGCTATAGTTTAAATTTGTTAATGATTTTTATAAATATTTATTTAAAAGTTACTTATACTAAAGATGTAAACTTAATAAATCAGGAGGTATTATTATGAAGCCAAAAGAAAAGAGAGAATGGACAGAAGAAAATTATTTGGCTAATGGTCATAAGACTCAAAATCAATGGGCAAAAAATGAGCTTAATACTACTATAAAAGAACCAGGAACGAATGAAAGTGGTATAGAAGCAAAAAAGAAAGGATACTAATTTACACTAAAATATTTTTATAGATAAATCCCCCCTAAATAAAAAACTTCTTTCTGGTGAAAATTAGAAGTATAAAACCAGAAAGAAGTTTTTTTATTTAAAAACAAGTATTATATAAAAATTTTATAGAAAAAATTTAGCTTATTTGAATTCCATATAATTGTAGAAAATTTATTATTGTAATGCTAAAATACACAGTTGGAAGTAATAATTAGAAATTAAGGATAATAATTTGAAAAATATTTTTATTTAGAAAGGAATGTTTTAATTGATCAAAGAAGAAATGACACCAAAAGAGAGGGTCGTAGCTTTTTCTAAAGGGGAGGAAATTGACAGAATAATATGTATCCCGGATATGGGAGTTACTATGGCACCTTTTATTGGAGTTACAGCTAGAGATTATTATCATTCAGCACAGCTTATGGCAGATTTAGAAATAGCTTTGTTTAAAAGGCTTCATCATGATGGTGTAAGTATATCTACTAGCCTTAGAGGAGTTGCTGAGGCTATGGGCGCTAAAGTTGGTTATCCCGAATATGGAATTTCTTATTTAATAGAGCCAGCTATTAATTCTATAGATGAAATAGAATCTCTTAAAGTTGTGGATCCTTTAAAAGATGGGAATCTACCAACTTTACTTGAAGCAATAAGACTTACTAGAGATGCACTTATGGATAAAGTAGATGTTGGTGCTGCTATGTCTGGACCTTTTAGTGTTGCAGCTTCTGTAGTTGGAACAGAAAACCTATTAAAATGGATGATTAAGTATCCTAAAAAAGTTCACACTTTAATGGATATAGTAGCGGAATCTAATAATAGATACATAGAGGAAGTAGCCAAGCTTGGAGTATCTATTGGATTTGCAGATCCAGTTTCATCTACTAGTCTTATAAGTCCAAAACAATTTAGAGAATTTTCATTACCAGCTCTAAAGAAAAATATTAATAAAATAAAAGAGAAGACTGGTGGAGCCCCTGCTATACATATTTGTGGCAATAGTAAGGAAATATGGGAAGATGTTGTGAATGCGGGGATTTCTAATTTTAGTATTGATAATGCAGAAGATTTAGAAGAAGCTAAAAACATAATGGGAGATAGAGTAGTCATTACTGGAAACGTTCCCCCTGTAGATATAGTCTACAGAGGAAATAAAGAAGCTATTTTTAAATCCGTTAAAGAATGTATTAAAAAAGGTCATGATTCTAAGAAAGGCTATATTTTAAGTACAGGCTGTCAAATTCCAATGCACACACCAATAGAAAATATTGAAATGTTTATGGAAGCAGGAAAAACTTATGGAAAATATCCTATAGATCTATAATAAAGAATTTAGAAAATAACTTTAAATTAAGATGAGGAGAGTTTCAAATGGGAAATACAAATGAAAATAAAGGAAATGGAAAGGCTCTTATACCTTTTGCTATTTTTGTGTTAGTGTATTTATGCTCAGGAATTATATTATCTATTATGGGAGTAGAAATGGCATTCTATCAATTTCCAGCTCCAATTGCAGTAGTAATAGGAATAATATTTGCATTTATTCTAATACAAGGAACTTTAGATGAAAAAATGGACAGCTTTGTTAAAGGTTGTGGGGACGAGAATATAATAATAATGTGCATTATATATCTTTTAGCTGGTGGATTTTCATCAGTTTCTAAAGCAATGGGTGGAGCTGATGCTACAGTAAATTTAGGATTAACTTTAATACCACCTCAATTTATTGTAGTAGGTATATTCTTAATATCTGCATTTATTTCTATTGCAACAGGAACATCAGTAGGAACTGTTGTTGCAGTAGGTCCTATAGCTGCTCAGTTAGTAGCAAAAGCAGGATTAAATATGCCCTTGGCACTAGGAGCATTAGTTGGGGGAGCTCTATATGGAGATAATTTATCAATTATATCCGATACAACTATAGCTGCTACAAGGACTCAAGGTGTAGATATGAAAGATAAATTTAGAGTTAACTTTGGCTTTGCTACGGTAGCAGCTTTAGTTACAATAGTTTTTTTGTTTATATTTGGAAAGCCAGTAACTACGCCAAAAATGGTAAGTCATTCATTTAATTTAATAAAAATAATTCCTTATATGTTTGTTTTAATAGCAGCCTTAGCTGGGAAAAATGTATTTGCAGTATTAATGGGTGGAATAATACTTTCTGGAGCTATTGGGATTGGTTATGGAGACTTCACAATTTTAGGATTTGCAAAGGAAGTTTATGGGGGATTTACAGGGATGTTTGATATTTTTTCATTATCACTGTTAACTGGAGGACTTGCTAATATGGTATCCAAAGGTGGTGGTCTTGACTGGCTTTTATACAAGATAAATAAAATGATAAAAGGTAAAAAATCTGCTGAATTAGGAATAAGTTCACTTGTAGCATTAACAGATGCAGCTACAGCAAATAATACGGTTTCTATAATTGTTTGTGGTGAATTGTCAAAGGAAATATCAAAGGAATATAAAATAGATCCAAGAAAAACGGCTTCTCTTCTAAGTACATTTTCAATGGCAATGCAAGGAATAATACCATATGGAGCTCAATTATTGATAGCAGGTAGTTTTACTAAAGGCTCAGTTAGCCCAGTTCAAATTGTACCTTATATGTGGTATCCATTTATATTAGCTATATTTGGTATAATTTTCATATTAACTCCTTTTGGGAATGGTTATTTAAAGAAACATCCTTGGGATTTTGAAAATAGTAGACCTGCGATAAAGGGGAGTTTTGAAAATAGTAAACCTGTAGAAAAGGCATAACATAAATTGATTTAAAGGACAAACTCATGAATAAATTTTTATGTGTTTGTCCTCATACCCTTATTTTTCATATAAATATTTTATCCGATGACTACCCGCTCTAATACTCCCATCTTATTTAAAGTGGGAGTAAAGAGCGGATATGTCCCTGGATAACGATTTTTCCTAAAGGATAACGACTTCTAAGGAGTAAAACTCCTAAGAATTCTGTTAATAAGCTTTAGTGGGAGTAAAAACTCCCTCTGAAACCAAGAACTCTGTTTATAATTGTAGTTTTTATTTCAGCAAAGAAAATACAATTAATTTGATATAGAAAGAGGTAATTTTATGGCTAGGATTACTTTTATAAAGAAACAGTTGGAAATAGAAGTGGAAAACGGTACAAAACTTATAGAATGTATAAGAAAAGCAGGTCTTTATATTGAAGCACCTTGTAATGGAAAAGGTAAATGTGGTAAATGTAAAGTTATAGCGAGAGGTAAGCTTTCGCCTAAAACAAAAGAGGAAGAAAAATTTACAGAAGAAGAGAATATTAGGCTTGCGTGTATTTGTGAAGTAAAGGGTGATGCCCAAATAGAATTAATAGAAAAAGATAAAAATAAAAAATTAAAAACTATTAATAAGGGTTTTTCTATAGAAACAAAATTGGATAGTAAAATAAAAAAAATAGAACTAAAAAATGTAGACGAAAAGATTAATATACCTTATAAAAATACTTTAGATTTTACCATAGAAAAGTTAAGTGTTTTAAAGAGAATAGGGGAAATAGAAAAAAGTAAGGAAAAAGAATTTTGTGGGGTAATTTATAAAGAAGAACTGATAGATATAATACATAAAGAGGATAAAGTCTTAGCTGTAGCTGTGGATATAGGAACTACAGGTTTATCTGCTTATCTTTTAAATTTAGAAAATGGACAAATTTTAAATAAAATATCAGATTTAAATCCTCAGACGGAATACGGAGGAGATGTATTATCTAGAATAACTTATTGCATGGAAAATAAAGATGGCATAGAAGTTTTATCTAAATGTATAAGAAAAAAAATAGATTCCATGGTACAAGAATTAATAGGTAAGAATTATAAAAGAAAAAGTGTATATGAAATAGCTATAGCAGCTAATACTACCATGCTTCATCTTTTCACAGGAGTTAGTCCAAATACCATAGCCAAAGCACCCTATAGATCTATATTTTTAGACCAATTAGAAATAAAAGCTAAAGATATGGATATAAAAATAAATGAGGAAGGAAATGTTATATTATTACCATCATTATCTTCCTATGTAGGGGCCGATATTGTGGCGGGTATTGTGGCTATAGATTTTCAAAATAAAAAACATCCAGCCGTATTTATAGATATAGGAACTAATGGTGAATTAGCAGCTATTTATAAGGGAAGTATGTCAGCTTCATCTACCGCAGCTGGACCTGCCTTTGAGGGGATGAATATCTCCTGTGGTTCAAGAGCTGAAGAAGGAGCTATAGATAGTTTTTCTATAGATGAAGAATATAACATTAAATATTCAACTATTGGCAATGAAGAGGCTAAAAGTATTTGTGGTAGTGGACTTATGGATGTTATGGCAGCATTAATAAAAAGTAAAGTAGTTATGACTAGTGGAAGATTTAATAAAAATATGCCAGATAATTTAAAAGAAAGATTAAAAGATAAGAAGTTTTATATAACAGAGAATGTTTATATATCTCAAAATGATATAAGACAAATGCAGCTGGCTAAAGGCGCAATATCTTCAGGAGTTACTATGCTCTTAAAAGAAATAGATGCTAATATTGAGGATATAGAAGAGGCAGTAATTGCAGGAGCCTTTGGATATCATATAAATCCAGAAAGTATAAAAATATTAGGAATAATACCGAAAGGTTTTAAAGGTAAAATAACTTTTGTAGGAAACTCCTCCATAGAAGGAGCAAGATTATCTTTACTAAATAAGGATATTTCAAAAGAGATGGTAGATATAAGAGAAAGCATAAAAGTTATAGAACTTTCCACCAGGGAGGATTTTCAAGATTATTTTGTAAAGGCTCTAAGTTTTTAATGATATTTTAGAATTTATAGTGTTTTACTAATAAAAACAAAATATAATTAAAATTGTAGCATTAGGTAAATCTTAATGGAGTGATTAAAATGATAAAAGTAAATTTAATTTCAGGTTTTTTAGGAGCGGGAAAAACTACTTTAATAAAAAAGATTTTGGGAAATGTGAAGGAAGAAAAAGTAATAATAATAGAAAATGAATTTGGGGAAGTAGCTATAGATGGAGACTTAATAAAAAAAGAGGATTTTGATGTATTTGAATTAAGAAGTGGATGTATTTGTTGCATGATGAAACAAGACTTTGAGGATTCTCTACAAAAGGTAATAGAAGAATACAAACCGGATAGAATAATAATAGAACCTACAGGGATAAGTTCCCTAAGTCAACTTTTAGATATATTAGAAAAGGATAATTTTAAAGACAGGATTAATATTAACTCAGTAATAACTGTAGTAGATGGTACAAGCTATTTAGAGGAAAAGGATGCCTTTGGAGAATTTTATATGGATCAAGTAAAAAATGCAAAAACATTAATAGTGAGTAAAACTCAAATAGTTGATAAAAGTACTCTAAAAGAAGTAAAAGAATCCTTAAGGGAGTTTAATGAAAAAGCCCATATAATAACATTGCCCTTTGAAGAATTTAATAAGGAATATATACTAAATTTTTTAGATGAAGATTTATTAAAGGATATGGAAAGAGAGCCTGTAGAGGTTGTGATATCTACAGAGGATGGATTTGAGAGTTTAGGGGTAAAAACTAATAAAATATTTGAAATGAAGGAAATAAATGAGATTATTAGTAAGTTATTTACTAGGGAATATGGGAATGTAATAAGAATAAAAGGGTTTTTAAAAGGGAAAGAAGAAATAATTCAAATCAATTGTACTAAAAAGGTTCATAACATAGAAACAGTTAAAGGCAGAGAAGAATTAAAGATTTGTATAATAGGACAAGGTCTATGTAAAAATGAGATAAAATCTTTGTTCAGAGAAAAATATAAAATAAAAAAGATATAAATATTTTTTAAGGAGTAATGATAATGGATTATGATGTGAACTTTAAATGTGTTTTAGATACAGGAGAAGAGATACCTAAAGAAGCAGTAAAAATGGCAGGAGTAAAATTTCCTGATGTACATAAAAATGCAAAAGATATGGCAGTACTTTCTAAGAGTATAAGAGAATATAATGAGGATCTTTTTTCTATAGTACCTTTTTGTATGACAGTGGAAGCGGAAGCATTAGGAGGGGAAATAAATTTAGGAGATGAAAAGGCTGGCCCTAGAGTTTCAACTTATACTTTTAAAAGTATTGAGGATATTAAGGGATTAAAGGAAATAGATTTTGAAACTAAAAGAATGGGAGAGGTTTTAAAATCTGTTGAGATATTAAAGAAAGAAGGAGAAACTGTAATAATGGATGTACAGGGACCTTTTACTATAATAAGTTCTTTAATTGATCCAAGAATTTTTTATAAGGCAGTAAGAAAAAATAAAGATGAAGTAGAAAGACTTATGGAAATAGTAGAAAAGAGCTCAGTGGAATTTATAAAGGAAGGAGTAAAAAGAGGAGTAGATATAATATCCTTTGGAGATTCTGCTGGAACTTTAGATATATTAGGACCAAAAATGTATAAAGAATTAGGTGGAAAATATACCTACAATGTTTTAAAAGAAGCTAAAAATTACCTAGAAGATTCTATAATTCATCTTTGTGGTATAACTTCATCTTCATTAGATAGAGCAGGATTTATAAAGTCAAATCCTATAGAAGTACCAGAAGGAATCACTTATGGTCAGGCACTAAACTATATTATAAAAGAAAATAAAGATGTAAAAATATTAGGTCATAATTGTTTAAGAAAGACCGCTAAACCAATGAACAAATCCGTAGTTTGGGAAATAAAATTATAATTATAATAAAAATATTAAGGAGGAAAAGTAAATGAGTAATGTATCAGAAGAATTAATAAAAAAATTATCAGAATCAGTAGTAGAAATGGAAGAAGAGGAAACAGTAGAACTAGCTAAGGAATGTATAGAAAAAGATATTAGTGCCTATGAAGCTATAGATAAGGGCCTTGCCAATGGGATGAATAGAGCAGGTGAACTATATGAAGAAGGAGAATATTATATTCCAGAATTATTGATGTGTTCTGATGCCATGTACTCAGGATTAGAAATTTTAAAACCCCATTTAAAGAAGAATGATTTAGGGAAAAAGCATAAAATAGTTATAGGAGTAATACAAGGAGATACCCATGACATAGGGAAAAATTTAGTTAAAATAATGATGGAAACAGAAGGATTTGAAGTGGTGGACTTAGGAAGAGACGTGCCACCAAGAGATTTCGTAGATAAAGCTAAAGAAATAGAAGCAGATATAATTTGTATGTCTACCCTTATGACTACAACTATGGATGGTATGGAAGAAGTTATAAAATTATTAAAAGAAGAAGGAATAAGAGAAAAAGTAACGGTAATGATAGGAGGAGGTCCTATATCTCAAAATTTTGCAGATAAGATAGGAGCGGATGTGTATACAACAGATGCTTCAAAAGCAGCAAAATATGCTAAAAAAATAATAGCAGAAAAAGTTAAATGTTAGTAAAAATTATACTTAGAACAATAAATAAGTTTTTATAGAATATATTTAATTAATGTAAGGAAAATTTAAAACATACGAGGTGCAGCAAATGTTAACACCAAAAGAAAGATTAAATTTAGTATTGAAAAGTAAAGAGGTAGATAGGCCTCCCTGCATATGTCCAGGCGGAATGATGAATATGATAATAGAAGATTTAATGGATATAAGCGGATTTAAATGGCCAGAAGCTCATGTGAATCCAGAGATTATGGCTAATTTAGCTATATCAATGTATGAACAGGGAGGATTTGAAAACTTTGGAGTACCTTTCTGTATGACCATAGAAGCAGAAGCTATGGGAGCTACAGTGGATTTAGGAGATAAAACTACTGAACCTAGAGTTATAAAGTATCCCATAGAATCCGTAGAGCAGTGGAGACAATTAAAAAAAGTAAATTTAAATGAGGGAAGAGAAAAAGTAGTTTTAGATGCTATAAAAATTATAAAAGATAGAAATTTACCAGTACCCATAATGGCAAATTTAACAGGACCTATAAGTGTAGCATCATCTTTAATGGAGCCTATGTATTTTTATAAAGAATTAGTTAGAAAAAAAGATGAAGCTCATAAATTTATAAATTTTGTAACAGAAAATTTAATAGAATTTGGAAAAGCTCAACTTTTAGCAGGAGCTAATGTTATAACTATATCAGATCCAAGCGGTACAGGAGAAATTCTGGGACCAAGATTGTTTAAAGAATTTGTAATACCTTATCTAAATAGAATAGTAGATGAACTTAAAGACTACACAGATGGAACAATAATACATATCTGTGGAAGATTAAAAAGTATATACAAAGAATTAAATGATTTGCATAGTGATGTGGTAAGTTTTGATTCTATAAGTAGTGTAACTCAAGTTCTTAAGAATGTACAAAATAAAGCTGTAATGGGAAATGTAAGTACATTAACTATACAAAATAGTACGAAAGAAGAGGTAGAAAAACTAGCTAATGCTTGCATGAATTTAGGAGTGGATATACTATCACCAGCCTGTGGCATAGGAACCAAAAGTCCTATAGAAAATGTAAGGGCAATGGTAGATGCAGCTAAAAAAAGAAACGTAAAATAAGGAAATTACGACTTAGAGGGAAGTTATACTACCCATGGTTTAAAAAAGGGATATGTGGCTAGAAAGGCAACTCACTTCAATAAGAGATTCTAACTTGTTTTTTCTTAAAATATATGGTTCTAAATCATAACTCGCTGAACGCTCAGACAATAATTTGGAACATACATATATTTTGCAAAAACAACTAAGAATCTCTAATCTTGTTCAAATGCCTTTTACACCACATATCCCTATTTTTTAAACCACGGGAAGCTAGAATAACTCTTTAAAAATAATTTCCTATGTGGTAAAGAGGTACAAAAGGAAGATTTTACTCCACTACGTTCTGTAAAATACACAATTATATTTTCCTTTTTAAGATATTTATACATTATACGTATATAAAAAATTTTTAGTTATTTATATTTTTTCAAATAAGGACTTAAAAAAAATTTTCGATAGAAAATTAATGCGGTAGCATGTCAAAGAACTATATTTTTCATAATGTTTATATGAATTAAATTTACACCTAAATCTATTTGCGTTAGTAAACAAATTCAATATAATAAAAAATTCTCATTATAGCTATCTATTGACTAAAAGTATTTCTTGTTTTAGTACCTTTAAAGGTTGGTATAATAATTTCCTACTGAAAGAAAAATAGTGGAGAATATATAATTTAAAAAGTCATACTCTGTATTCTGTTTAGTTTCTTTTGCACTTTAATAAGAGTGTTATACGAATTTTTTATAGGAAAATATTCATCTATTTGAATTCCATATAATTGTAGAAAATTTATTATTGTAATGCTAAAATACAAAAATGGAAGGAACAATGGCGAATTT
>OGSC01000403.1_pt1 | contig 22560 bp, 15 predicted proteins | sample 1573751 | NCBI WGS metagenome assembly OGSC01 (sample SAMN03295840, study PRJEB24534) | human gut metagenome | isolation source: fecal sample 8 from infant 5 | host: Homo sapiens | place: USA: Pittsburgh, PA | collected 2014-07
GGTCAATAACATGCACCACCCCCAGCAGATCTTCATTATCTTTCCCGCCGGTGACCACCAGACGGGTATGCTGATTTTTCTCTACCAGGCTGCGGATCTCTTCCTCCGGCGCGCTGAGGTTGATGCGCTCGATATCATGGCGCGACGTCATAATACTGCTGACGCTGCGCTGATTAAGGTTCAGCACCCGCTCAATCATCAGTCGTTCCTGCGGATTAAACAGAGGATGTTGATCCTGATCGGCGACCAGCGACGCCGTGTCAGCATCCAGTTCAGCTTTTTCTTTCTGCCCGCTCAGCAGATTCATCACCGCTTCGGTAGTGCGCTGACGCAGCGTCATATTGGCGGAGAGGAAGCGACGGCGGTTAAATTGCGCCAGCTGGTTAAGCGCTTCAATCATGACCGAGAAGCCAATGGCCGCATATAAATAGCCTTTCGGAATGATAAAGCTGAAGCCTTCAGCAATCAGGCTGAAGCCGATCATCAGCAGGAAGCTCAGACAGAGGATCACGATGGTCGGGTGGCTGTTAACGAAGCGCGTCAGCGCCTTGCTGGCCATCAGCATCAGACTGATGGCGATAACCACCGCGGCCATCATCACCGCCAGGTGATCAACCATGCCGACGGCGGTGATCACCGAGTCGAGCGAGAAGATGGCGTCGAGCACCACGATCTGCGCCACGACGGCCCAGAATTTCGCCCCTTTGCGCTGGGTGGGGTTATCGCTGTCTTTCCCCTCCAGCCGCTCATTAAGCTCGACGGTCGCTTTAAACAGCAGAAACAGGCCGCCAAACAGCATAATCAAATCGCGGGCGCTAAAGCTGAAGTCGTGAAAAACAATCAGCGGTTTGGTCAGGGTGACCAGCCAGGAGATAGAGGCCAGCAGCAGGAGACGCATGACCATCGCCAGCATCAGGCCAGTGATCCGCGCGCGGTCGCGCTGGGTGGGAGGGAGTTTCTCGGCGAGGATAGCGATAAAGACCAGGTTATCGATACCCAATACCAGTTCGATAACCACCAGCGTGACGAGACCTGCCCAGATTGACGGATCGGCAATCCATTCCATATGTATTAAAACCTGTACGACTGCGGTATGTGTTACCACGATCATGGATAAGATGAGTCTAAAATGCAATAACGACGCGGATATCGCCCTGCCGTGGGTGGATATATTTCCAGCGGATTAAGCGAACCGATAAGAATTATGTTCCGGAAAAGAACAGTGAAAAAATAACACCATGGCGGCGACCATGGAATAATCTTGCCGATATCAGAACTTTTTCCGCTGCGTTTCAGCGAGGGCGGCAAAAGGCCTTCCTCCCGCGGTTCGTCACGGCGAGCGCGGATGCGCAGAGCAGAAACGAAGCGCGAAGCCCGCTCACAAAACCGGCATAATTCATATTATGAAGTGAGTGCAGAATAGGGCGGATCGCAGTTCACCGCCGCGGATTCAGGCTAATATGTCGTCATATCCGGCTGTTTATGCTGAAATATATTGCCTGGCGAAATTTATTATCTATATCTATTCTTTCCAGGCATACGCGCGGCGCGGCGGGGCCGGCGGCCAACAGACCCCGATAGACGGGCCTCTCAGCCACATCGCGCGGCGCAAGGGAACGAGCCGCTGAATAACCTGAACGAAAATAAGATTATTCTCACTTCTAACTGTTGGTATAAGGGAGTTGTGTGTATTCTTTTACGTGACAGTGAATTTAAGAATTTGGCGGGCAGATGCCCGGGCAGTATCCGTGTATTATCAGTTTCAATGGATTTGTGACATGTACAATTTTGCAAAACCGCGTGTTTTGCAACCAAACAGGTGAAGATGAATATGGCGAATTTGAAAGCGGTTATTCCGGTCGCAGGACTAGGCATGCATATGCTGCCGGCCACAAAGGCAATTCCAAAGGAGATGCTGCCGATCGTTGATAAGCCAATGATTCAGTACATCGTTGACGAAATCGTCGCCGCCGGGATCAAAGAGATTGTTCTGGTGACGCACTCCTCGAAGAACGCGGTGGAAAACCACTTCGACACCTCCTACGAGCTGGAAGCCCTGCTGGAACAGCGCGTGAAGCGCCAGCTGCTGGCGGAAGTGCAGGCCATTTGCCCGCCGGGCGTGACCATCATGAACGTGCGTCAGGCGCAGCCGCTGGGCCTGGGCCACTCCATCCTCTGCGCCCGCCCGGTAGTCGGCGACAACCCGTTTGTGGTGGTCCTGCCGGATATCATCCTTGACGGCGGCACCGCTGACCCGCTGCGCTATAACCTCGCCGCTATGATCGCCCGCTTTAACGAGACCGGTCGCAGCCAGGTGCTGGCGAAACGCATGCCGGGCGATCTCTCCGAATACTCCGTCATCCAGACCAAAGAGCCGATGGTGGCTGAAGGCCAGGTGGCGCGTATCGTCGAGTTTATTGAAAAACCGGACGAGCCGCAGACTCTGGACTCCGATCTGATGGCGGTGGGGCGCTACGTGCTGTCGGCGGATATCTGGGCCGAACTGGAACGTACCGAGCCGGGCGCATGGGGCCGTATCCAACTGACGGACGCCATTGCCGAACTGGCGAAGAAGCAGTCCGTCGACGCGATGCTGATGACCGGCGAAAGCTACGACTGCGGGAAGAAAATGGGCTACATGCAGGCCTTCGTCACCTACGGGATGCGTAACCTGAAAGAAGGCGCCAAATTCCGCGAAAGTATTAAAAAACTGCTGGCCTGAGCGCCAGCCTGAAACCGAGCGGCAAGGCTGAAGCATTCGTCCTGCCGCTCATAACGTTATGCAGAAATTATTCATAACGCGAATGTTATAACGATTGTAAAGAAACGTATGGCTTCGTAGACTTCTGGTAGTTTGTCTCTGGCCTCTGTGGTGCAATGGTCGGAGTAGCGGCAATAATGCTTTATGAATAGTCACTTAGTGCGACAATTCCTAAAGCGAAGGGAAAGCGGTCAACGACAGCCAAAAATAAAACTTGACTGCGATCATGTTTCCGCTTTAAACATCTCACTTGCATGCATAAAAATGTGAAATGAATTGGCATGCGAGCTGGTACAGACATTACGGATAATCCCTGAGCACGGCAGTGGACATCATCGAAGGATCACAGGTATATGAACTGGCAACTCATCTCATTTTTTGGCGATAGCACCGTTTTGCTGCCCAGCGCAGCGGCGCTGTTTATTGTCCTGATACTGCGTAAAACGTCGCGGTTACTGGCGTGGCAGTGGAGTTTGCTGTTCGGCATCACCGGCGCTATCGTCTGCGCCTCCAAACTGGCCTTTATGGGCTGGGGTCTGGGTATTCGCGAGCTGGATTACACCGGCTTCAGCGGCCACTCCGCGCTCTCCGCGGCCTTCTGGCCTATATTCCTGTGGCTGCTCAGCGCCCGTTTCTCCGTCGGTCTGCGTAAAGCGGCCGTTATTACCGGCTATGTTCTGGCCGCCGTGGTGGGCTATTCGCGGCTGGTCATCCATGCGCATTCCGTCTCGGAAGTGATTGCCGGCCTGCTGCTGGGCGCTGCTGGCAGCGCTTTGTTCCTGGTGTTGCAAAAACGTACCCCTGATCCGGAAAGCGTGAATATCTCATGGGGCGGTGTTGCATGCCTGGTGATGGTTCCGCTTATCCTGTTACATAGCGGCAGCAAAGCGCCGACTCAGTCCCTGCTGGGACAAATCGCCACCGCGGTGGGGCCGCTGGATAAACCCTTTACGCGTACCGATCTGCACAAGCAGGCTTGGTAATCGCCATTTGTTTTACAGGGGAAATTAAGTTTTCGCCGGTTAATTAGACAAATAAGAAAATAATCTACTATATACCCGGTAATTGATAATTCATATTTATGAAATAATGAAGTGCTACTACATTGTTATTGAATATTTGCCTGGATATAGCTTTGATCAGACGTTTCTTAAATGCGCTGAGACGTTACCTGATGCACATTCAATGAATATCCAGACACAGGAAACTATTAGAAATTGTAGTTGACTATAACGCCATCATCTGATTTTTGCATGATGATGAGCTATGTAAAAAGACGTTTTTTTACAGTCAGTTAGCTGCATGTGTGATGATGTAGCAATACCGGGAAGATCTCTAACCCTGGAAATCAGTGAATAATCTTAATTGGTGACCCGCTTATTTTTTGTCAGTAGAACGACAGGCGGCATTAATTGGCAGATATTCGGTAACAACACTCCCAATTGTGACCGAAATCCCGTAAACTTAACGCCGCCAAAAATAATGGCCTGACCAATTATTCATCCACAGGTCGATAAAAATTAAGTCGTTCAGGTAGTCAGTGCGCTGGTAGCTGTTAAGCCAGGGGCGGTAGCGTCGCTGAAGCCGCTTGCTGCTGCACAGAGGTTCTCTTCAACGGCTGTAAGTATCGACCCGGTCAGGATGATCATCATCAATAGATATCTATCAATTTTCTACGGATATCCTCAGAAGTTGGCCAGGAGCGGCTGCTGTTATCGCCTGGACATTAACTTTCCTGTCTCATCCATAGCCTGTAGGGTAAAATTCGCCTACATTGTGAGCTGAGTGGATGTTATAAGGCTAACAAGCAGCTTAGGGTAAATGTACTTGCCTCGCCGGTGTTGCACAGCGAAGTCAGCTGGTGCCGCGAGCGCTTTCTATCTTGGTATTCCCCTCATTCTCATTGAGATACGACAGCGGGGCTGAAAATGGATCTTGTACAATGATAAAAATTGCGCGCATTGCCGTGACGTTGGGTTTGCTTTCCTCCCTGGGAGCCCAGGCTTACGCGGCCGGGTTAGTAGTAAATGACAACGACTTGCGTAACGACCTGGCCTGGCTTTCCGATCGTGGGGTCATTCATCTGAGCCTGTCGACGTGGCCGCTAAGCCAGGAAGAGATCGCCCGGGCGCTGAAAAAGGCCAAGCCTTCCTATTCTTCTGAGCAAGTGGTCCTTGCTCGTATTAACCAGCGACTGTCTGCCTTAAAAGCGGATTTCCGGGTTACCGGCTACACTTCAACCGATCAGCCGGGCACTCCGCAGGGGTTTGGTCAGACACAGCCGGCAGATAACTCGTTAGGCCTGGCGTTCAACAACAGCGGCGAGTGGTGGGATATCCACCTCCAGGGCAACGTCGAAGGAGGGGAGCGGATCAGCAACGGATCGCGCTTCAACGCCAACGGCGCATACGGCGCGGTGAAGTTCTGGAACCAGTGGCTCTCTTTTGGTCAGGTTCCGCAGTGGTGGGGACCGGGCTATGAAGGTAGCCTGATCCGCGGGGATGCCATGCGGCCGATGACCGGTTTCCTGATGCAGCGCGCAGAGCAGGCAGCGCCAGAAACCTGGTGGTTGCGCTGGGTCGGCCCATGGCAGTACCAGATCTCCGCCAGCCAGATGAATCAATATACCGCGGTACCCCATGCCAAAATTATCGGCGGTCGTTTTACCTTTACACCATTCCAGTCTTTAGAATTAGGCGCATCACGCATTATGCAGTGGGGTGGGGAAGGGCGGCCTGAATCACTCAGTAACTTCTGGGATGGTTTAACAGGCAAGGATAATACCGCCGCAAACGATCCCAATGAACCAGGGAACCAACTGGCCGGTTTTGACTTTAAGTTCAAACTCGAGCCGACTCTTGGCTGGCCGGTGAGCTTCTACGGGCAGATGATCGGCGAGGATGAGTCTGGTTTTCTTCCTTCAGCAAATATGTTCCTTGGCGGTGTTGAAGGGCACCAAGGGTGGGGCAAAGATGCGGTTAACTGGTATGTGGAAGCGCATGACACGCGTACCAACATGAGCCGAACCAATTACAGCTATACCCACCACATCTATAAAGATGGTTATTACCAACAAGGGTATCCACTGGGGGATGCGATGGGTGGGGATGGTCAACTCATTGCCGGGAAGGTTGAGCTGATTACCGATGATAACCAGCGTTGGAGTACACGCCTCGTTTACGCCAAAGTTAACCCTGAGAACCAGTCGATCAATAAAGCATTCCCCCATGCTGATACCTTGAAAGGTGTACAGCTAGGCTGGAGCGGCGATGTTTACCAGTCTGTTCGTCTGAATACCTCTTTGTGGTACACAAACGCGAACAACAGCGACAGCGATGACGTTGGGGCCAGCGCAGGGATAGAGATACCGTTTAGTTTATAAGGCTGAATGCTGAAAATAGAGGAGAGAGGGTGGTAGTGCTGCAGGAGGCAGTCAGTTTTTATCTCTCCACAAGCCGGCAGGTAAGCAACGGCGATGACAGCTGCTCAGGAATTGGCAAATTTTGATTTACTGATGATGTGACATTATGAAGAAAAAAATTGTTAGATTTTCGGCATTAGCGTTGGCGATTGGGTTTTTATCGGGTTGTACAATCATCCCTGGTCAAGGATTAAACAGTCTGCGCAAGAACGTGGTTGAACTCCCAGATAGTGATTACGATTTGGATAAGCTGGTGAATGTGTATCCGATGACACCAGGCCTGATCGACCAACTCCGACCGGAAACTGTTCTGGCTCGTCCAAATCCGCAGCTGGATAATTTGTTGCGTAGTTATGAATATCGCATTGGGGTTGGTGACGTACTGATGGTTACGGTATGGGATCATCCGGAATTGACTACTCCTGCGGGTCAATATCGTAGCGCCAGCGACACCGGTAACTGGGTTAATTCAGATGGTACAATTTTCTATCCATACATTGGAAAGCTTCAGGTTGCGGGTAAAACATTAAGTCAGGTACGGCAAGATATCGCCAGTCGATTGACCACTTATATTGAAAGTCCGCAGGTTGATGTAAGCGTTGCAGCGTTTCGATCGCAAAAAGCCTATGTAACAGGCGAAGTAGTTAAATCCGGTCAGCAGCCAATAACGAACATTCCACTAACTGTAATGGATGCGATAAATGCTGCAGGAGGACTTGCACCTGATGCCGACTGGCGTAATGTTGTATTAACCCATGATGGTAAGGATACAAAAGTATCGTTATACGCTTTAATGCAAAAAGGCGATTTGTCTCAAAATCATCTTTTATATTCTGGAGATATTCTGTTTGTTCCTCGTAATGACGATCTTAAAGTGTTCGTTATGGGTGAGGTAGGAAAACAAAGCACCATGAAAATGGATCGCAGCGGGATGACCTTAGCTGAGGCGATTAGCAATGCAGAAGGTATGTCTCAAGCATTTAGTGACGCTACAGGAGTGTTTGTAATTCGCCAGCTGAAAGATGATAAGAATGGGAAGATTGCGAACGTTTATCAACTAAATGCTCAAGATGCATCCGCCATGGTTTTAGGAACTGAATTTCAGTTACAACCATATGATATCGTGTATGTAACGTCTGCACCAATTGTGAGATGGAATAGAGTTATATCTCAATTGGTACCAACAATCACTGGGGTACATGATATGACTGAAACTGCAAAATTTATAAGAACTTGGAATTGATATGTTTGATTCAATTCTTGTTGTCTGTACAGGTAATATATGTCGTTCTCCGCTTGGGGAGCGATACTTAAGGAATGCTCTGCCGAATAAAAAAATAGATTCTGCAGGTACTGGGGCTTTAGTTGATCATGAAGCAGATTCAGCAGCGCAAAGAATTGCACAGCAAAATGGATTATCATTAGAAGGCCACAAAGCTAGGCAGTTCACATCATCCCTTGCCAGAAATTATGATCTAATTCTTGTCATGGAGCGAGAACATCTTGATAAAATTTCAAAAATTGCGCCCGAAGCTCGTGGTAAGACAATGTTATTTGGGCATTGGTTAGGACAAAAGGAAATTCCCGATCCTTATCGTAAAAGTGAAGAAGCTTTTGCGTTGGTGTTTCAATTAATCGAAAATACAGGTCAGCGCTGGGTTGAGAAACTAAGCGGTTAATAATCAGGAATCATTGCATGTCTCCAGTACTTAAACATAGCGTCACAAAAGATACGGATGAAATAGATATAGGCCGAATTATCGGTGAATTAATTGATCACAGAAAACTAATAATTTCTGTGACTGCATTATTCACCGTACTGGCCTTAGTATATGCGCTTTTTGCTACACCAATATATAAAGCTGATGCTTTAGTACAGGTCGAGCAAAAGCAAGGCAATGCTATTTTAAGCAATCTTAGCCAAATGCTTCCAAATAGCCAACCAATGTCAGCACCTGAAATTGCTCTTTTACAGTCAAGAATGATTTTAGGCAAAACGGTCGACGATTTGAATCTGCAGTCAAAAATTGAACCAAAGTATTTTCCTATTTTTGGGAAAGGTTTATCGAGGTTGATGGGGGAAAAAAATGGTACATTAGAAATCACAAGGTTATATATTCCAATAGTTGATAATGAGGCATCCGAATTAGAAATAGAAGTCAAAGATCAATCGCATTATTTTGTCAAATATAATAATAAAGTTATAGAAGGAACTGTTGGAATAGCAATAGATGAAGAAGGAGTTTCATTAAAAGTTTCTGAAATCTCGGCAAAACCAGGCAGTAGATTCACGGTCAAATATGAAGATAGACTAAAAGCGATTTCAGACTTACAAGATGTATTTACGGTAGCTGATCAAGGAAAAGATACTGGAATTCTCACACTTTCTTTAACGGGTGACAATCCAATTCTCATTCGCAAAATTGTCGATAGTATTGCACAAAATTATTTGTCACAAAATATTGCACGACAAGCTGCGCAAGATGAAAAAAGTTTGGAGTTTCTGAATATACAGCTGCCAAAGGTTCGTAAAGATCTTGATATTGCAGAGGACACATTAAATCAGTATAGAAGACAAAAAGACTCGGTAGATCTTTCTCTTGAGGCTAAATCTGTATTAGAGCAGATAGTTAATGTTGACAATCAACTCAATGAATTAACATTCAGGGAGTCTGAAATATCACAACTCTATACGAAAGAACATCCAACCTATAAAGCCTTACTAGAGAAAAGGAAAACTCTTCAAGACGAAAAAGAAAAATTGAATAACAAAGTTTCAGCTATGCCAAAAACTCAACAAGAAATATTAAGATTGAGTAGAGATGTTGAGTCGGGGCAGGCTGTTTATATGCAATTATTAAATCGACAACAAGAGCTTAATATTGCAAAATCAAGCGCGATTGGTAATGTTAGAATTATTGATACAGCCATTACGCAAACTAAACCAGTAAAGCCAAAGAAAATACTAATTGTCTTGATCGGGGTATTTCTTGGATTTGCTACTTCAGTAGGAATAGTATTATTACGCGTGTTCTTAAGACGTGGGATTGAGAATCCGGAGCAGCTTGAAGAGTTAGGCATAAACGTATATGCGAGTATACCTGTGTCTGAAACATTCGCTAAAAGAATGGTTCAAACGCCATCTTGGAAAAAAAATCGAAATAAAGATACTTATGGTTTTCTAGCGATTGAAAACCCGGCTGATCTTGCAATTGAAGCAATTCGAGGTTTAAGAACTAGTCTTCACTTTGCAATGATGGAGGCTAGAAACAATGTATTAATGATTTCTGGAGCTAGTCCAAATGCTGGTAAGACGTTTGTTAGTACAAACTTAGCTGCAATTATTGCGCAAGCAGGAAAAAAAGTTTTATTAATAGACACAGATATGCGTAAAGGCTATACCCATAAATTATTTGAAGTTTCAAATGAATATGGGCTCTCTGATTTTCTATCTGGTAAAAATGATTTACCAAAGTCAGTAAAAAAAATAAAGAATGTAGAATTCGATTTCATATCTCGTGGAGTTGTTCCTCCTAATCCAGCTGAACTGTTGATGCATAGACGATTTGGCGAGTTAATTACTTGGGCGAGCAATAATTATGATATTGTTATATTAGATACACCACCTATACTAGCTGTTACCGATGCAGCCATCATTGGTCATTATGCTGGGACAACTTTGCTAATAGCGCGATTTGAACAAAACACGCCCAAAGAAATTGAAGTGAGTTATAAGCGTTTTGAGCAAAGTGGCGTAATTGTTAAAGGCTGTATTCTTAATGGTGTTGTCAAAAAAGCAAGTAGTTACTATGGCTATGGTTATAATCATTATGGATATTCATATAAAGATTCTTAATATATGATTTTTAAAGCCGACATTTATTGTCGGCTTTACAGTTATTAACAATAAGTAAAAATTAATATTATAAAACTCAATTTGCGAGAAAATAATATGACACCATTTGGGCGGAATTTTATAGTAAGCATTACGCTTGCTATCACAGACTTAATAAGCTTTATTATATCGCTTTATCTGGCAATTGGTATATTAAATCTTACGGCAAGTAATTCTTTTGAATCCATACATGTTAACCAAATAAAAGGATGGGTTTTTCTTCACTGGATTCTTGCATTTTGTTGTGTTGCTTGGTACTCAGTCAGGCTTAGACATTATTTTTATCGTAAAACGTTTTGGTTTGAATTGAAAGAGATATTACGGACTTTAATTATTTTTGGTGTTATTGAAATAGCTGTAATGGCTTTCACAACATGGTCATTCTCTAGATTCTTGTGGATTTTGACTTGGGTTTTTGTATTGCTGCTGGTGCCTGTTTTTCGCATGACGGCCAAGCGTATTCTAGATTCATTAGGCCTGTGGCGGCGCGAAACTTGGATCATAGGTAATGGTCCAAATGCGCAGGAGGCTTTTAAAGCAATAAGTAGCGAGAGAAATCTGGGGCTTGAAATAGTCGGCTTTATTGCGAGCGATGATCATGAAACAAACAAATCGATTATTAACAATATACCAGTCTTACCAAATGATATAGAATGGCTAAAAAATAAAAATAAAAATACCCAATTTATCGTTGCTGTTGAATCTTCACAAAGTGAAATAAGAAATACATGGCTACGGAATTTTATGATTAAAGGCTATCGCTACGTATCAGTCATACCAACACTGCGTGGTATGCCTTTGGATAGCACAGATATGTCGTTTATTTTTAGCCACGAAGTTATGATTTTCAGAGTTCAGCAAAATTTGGCAAAATTGTCATCAAGACTTATAAAAAGAATATTTGATATTATAGGCTCAATTTCAATAATAATTTTGCTTTCGCCAATATTAATCTATATCAGTCGCAAAGTTAAAGAAGATGGTGGGCCAGCTATTTATGGCCATGAGCGAATCGGGAAAGGCGGGAAACCTTTTAAATGTTTAAAATTTAGATCGATGGTTATTAACTCAAAGGAAGTTTTAGAAGAACTTCTTTTGAAGGATATAAATGCAAGAAAAGAATGGGAAGAAACTTTTAAATTAAAGAATGACCCTAGAGTTACTAAAATTGGGGCTTTCTTGAGGCGTACTAGCTTAGATGAATTGCCCCAGCTATTTAATGTACTGAAAGGGGAAATGAGTTTAGTAGGGCCAAGACCTATCATTACTGCAGAATTAGAGCGCTATAATGAAGAGGTTGATTATTATCTTCTTAGTAAACCAGGGATGACGGGACTATGGCAGGTAAGTGGGCGAAGTGATGTTGATTATGAAACCCGTGTCTATTTAGATGCATGGTATGTTAAAAACTGGTCGATGTGGAATGATATTGCAATTTTATTTAAGACTATTGGTGTTGTTTTAAAGAAAGATGGTGCTTACTAACTTCTATTACATTAAAGAAAAATATGAAAAAAATTGCGATTTTTAGAAACCAACTGTTTAAAAACTCTGAATCTTTCATAACAAATCAGGCAAATTCAATTGTCAATTACAATATTGTTTATTTAGGTAGAAAAAGATTAGGGACTAATTCTTCTAATAATATGGATATGGTTATTTCGGATCTGAAGGGGAAATGTATTAGAGAAAAAGAGATATGGAATGTTGTCTTTAATGATCCTTATCCATACTTAAGATTGGTAAAAGACCTAGAGCTGCATTTAATACATGCGCATTTTGCAATTGATTCGTTGTATGCATTACCTCTAGCAAAAACGTTAAAAATACCACTAGTAACAACACTTCATGGATTTGATGTGACAACAAAAAGAATGGATTTTTTACGTTCAGGTTCTCCGTCTTGGATAAATTATAGTCTTTATTCAGGGAAATTAAAAAATAATGGTGACCTTTTTTTATGTGTTTCTGATTACATAAGAGAAAAGGCTATTTCAAATGGTTTTCCAGAAGAAAAAACCATTAAGCATTACATTGGTATAAAAATAGACCACAATTTTGTTGATTCAAATAAAGACAGAACAATATTACATATAGCTAGATTAGTTGAAAAAAAAGGGACTACATATCTAATTGATGCGATAAAAAAGATTGAAAATCATTTAGATGGGTTTGTTGTCAATATTGTTGGTGATGGTCCTTTGTTTAACGAATTAAAAGGGAAAATTGAAAGTCTTGGTCTTGATAGACACATCAAGATGTTAGGGGAAATACCGCACGAACAAGTAATGAATCTTGTCAAAACCTCTTCAATGTTAATTGTGCCAAGTGTAACAGCAAAAAGTGGTGATTCAGAGGGACTGCCAACGGTTATTCTGGAAGCCTCTGCTAACCAAGTTCCAGTTATAGGTACATATCATGCAGGGATACCTGAGGCTATTAGAGATGAAGTAACGGGTTACCTTATTGATGAAAAAGATATTAACGCATTGGGAGAAAGAATTAAATTTTTAATTCAGAATGAAAATTTGAGAAATACTTTAGGCAAGAATGCTCGAAAATTGATGTGTGAAAAATTTGATCTTGATAAGCAAAGCTTTTTATTAGAGCAGGAATATGAAAGGTTAATCAATGAAAAATGAAATTATTATCCTTACGCGTTCACTTCCTATGCATAATATAGGGGGGATGGAGGTTGTATGCTGGGATTTATGTTGTGCATTGGCAAATAAAGGTTACCAAATTACAGTGCTCACAACTGTGTTACCTGAGGGGGCAAGATATGATAATATTCATGGGCATTTAAAGGTCGTTCCAATTAGTAACACTATAGCAGGGAAATATAATAAAGCATGGTGGGTTGGAACAGCCGAATATCTTCGTAGTAATATGGGAAAGAATATCCATGCTGTAATAAGTATCAGTGCTGCTGGTTTTTCTTGTTTGAAATATAAAAATAATTTTAAAAATACAAAATTTATAATGCAAGCACATGGTACATCTTATGATGAGTTTGTTTCAAAGATGAAATCATTTTCATTAAAGAAATGGTGTGCATCGGTTAAAAATATTTTATGGTTTTTTAAAGATAGTTTTGCATATAATAAATTTGATTATATTGTTGCGATAGGTGATTCTGTCGAAACTAGCATGAAAAAAGCACCTACAGCTAGAATTGTTAATGCTAATAAAGTTATTAAGATTGAAAATGGTATTGACACTGATTTATTTAAGTACAGCAAGGCTCTAAAAGAGAGAATACTTAGTAAGTTAGATATTGATAAAGATGCTTTTATTGTTGTTTCAGCATCAAGACTTCATTTAGAGAAAGGAGTAGATAATAACCTATCAGCATTTAAAGCCTTTAACAATAAAGTTGAAAATTCCTATTACCTCATTTGCGGTGATGGGCCCGAACGAGATAACTTGGAAAAATTAGCAAGAGACTTTGGAATTGAGCAAAATGTTATATTCCTTGGGGCTCTAGAACGGAAAGAATTAGTCGAAGTTCTTTCGTGTGCAGATGCGTTCTTATTTTTAACTAAACGTGTTGAAGGATTACCTTTAAATGTTTTAGAGGCTATGAGTGTAGGTATACCTGCTATAATTTCTAAACATTTAACGTTTGCAGAGTCTGGTAAGTTAAAAAAAGTTGACACTAATAACCATAGCGAAGTTTCCAATTTGCTAATTACGTTGTTTAAATCTAAATCTGATATTAAAGAGTCTTATATTGAAGAAAGAAATACACTAACATATGCTGTGGATAAATATTGTCAGATAATTAATGATAAACATTGAATGATGACTAAAAAATGAAAAAAGCTATAGGCCAAATTCTTAGCGGGAATGTATTGTCTAAAGGGTTAGGGCTCTTTAGAGAAATTTTGATGTCCAAATTTTTTGGAACTGGCGAAATCAATGGTGCATATCGGATTGCACAGTCCGGAACGCTTGTACCAATTAATTTTATGATTAGCGACAGTTTAAACTCTGCCTTTATTCCTTTATATAAAAAATATTTATTAGAAAATACTGACAAAGCTGAAACATTTAAGTGGTGTATTTTTTTATTGTTTGTGATTATGTCATCATTTTTGTTTATTGTTTTATACTTATTTTCTGGATTTTGGGTTGATGTGCTTGCTCCTGGTATAAACGAATCAACAAGACTGATATCGATTAACTTACTTAAAATAATGGCACTATGTTGTCCATTTTATCTGTGCTCGGCATTAATGAACTATGTTTCAATGGCTCATAATGATTTCAAGCCAATGTCCATGAGGAATCCAGTTCAAAATATAGGCATGCTAATTGGTGTGTTTATAGCATATTATTTTGAAAAGGTTGAATTCTTAGCTTGGGGCTTTACGGGAAGCTATATTTATTTTTTTATGTGGTCGCTGGTTCGAAAAGATTCAAAAAAAATAATAATGCTGCCTGCAAAGTTTGAGTATGTTGAAATTAAAGGTGTAATAGGCGATTTTTGGTCGATTTTAAAACCCTTATTATTATTGCCTCTTCTTTTACAGGGGAATATTACATTAGAAAGAGCATTGTCATCATTAGTCAGTTTAGAGGCGGTATCATCATTAGACTATGCTAAATTTGTAACTGAAACAGTTGTGTTTTTTTTATCAGTTCCTGTCGCTTTTGCGGGCTTATCTGCTTGGGTTGGTTTGGATACCAATATCGTTAAAAGGAAACTCGAAGAGTTGTATACAATTTTAATTGTTTTGGGGTTTTCTGTATCTGGGTTTCTATTTTTTTATGCTGAAGATATTATAAAATTATTATTCCAGCGAGGCGCATTTAATCAGCATTCAGTAGAGGTAACTTCCGATTATTTGCGTGGTATGTGTATTGGTCTCTGGGCACAGGTCATTGGTTACATTTTTCTAAAAGCGTTAAGCGCGCAATTGAAAAATAAAAAAGTATTATTCTCAATGGCAATAGCATTATTTGGTAATGCTATTTTTAATTTATTGACTTATTCGACTTATGGTGCTTTAGGCATAGGACTAGGTTGTTCAGTGTATGGCATATTACTTCTTTTAAGCAGTGCTTATTTTATGGGGATACACAAAATTTTATTCTATCCCTTCATTAAACTTTTATTAGGTATGATGGTTTATTATATCTTGATTTATTCTTTTTTTTCAAGTTCTGGTCTGACAGGTCTGGTAATAGTAGATTTGGCTTTTAATGGATTGGTTTACTTATTGTTCTTTTTTGTGTGGTGTATGATTTTTAGAGATATTAGAAATAAATTTGTGAATGTATTTATATCTAAAAAAAGGGGGGGGAATGAATAATCGGGATAATTGTGACGATATTGTTGTTCTGTCCACTGCAGATTGGGATAATCCTTTTTGGACCAATAAACAACATGTTACCGTCGAATTGGCGCGGCGAGGGCACAGAGTCTTATATATTGAATCCTTAGGGCTTAGGCAACCATCTGTCAATAAAAAAGACATCACACGAATCTTTAGAAGAGTGATGAAAGCGTTGAAACCACCTAAGAAAGTAAAAGATAATATATGGGTATGGTCGCCGCTATCAATACCTTTTAATAAATACGCGATCATTCGTAAATTAAATAAAGTGCTACTTTCTGGCATGTTACGATTATGGTCCATTACGTTGGGTTTCAAAAAACCCATCTTATGGACATATAATCCTTTGACTTCAAATTTTTTAGATCTTAACAGATTCAAATTCAAAGTTTATCATTGTGTTGATGAAATAAAGGCTCAACCAGGAATGCCAGTCTCAATCCTAGAGACAGCGGAAGAGATATTAGTTAAAAGCTCTGATTTAACTTTTGTCACCTCGCCTACTTTATTGGAAAGCAGAAAAAAATGGAGTGATAACGTTTACTATCATTCTAACGTAGCAGATTTCGAACATTTTTCAAAAGCTTGCAGTCAAGATTTAATTGTACCTGATGATATATTATGTTTACGTAAGCCTGTATTAGGGTTTATCGGTGCTATCAGTAGTTATAAGGTAGATTTTGAATTATTAAATTATATTGCTAAATCCTGCCCTAATTTATCGATCGCTTTAATTGGTGATATAGGCGAAGGAGATCCTTCGACTAATACGAGTTTGATAAATCAAGTAGAAAATATACATATATTAGGTGCAAGGCCTTACGAGTTATTACCTAATTATCTAAAAGGTATGGATATTGCTCTACTTCCTAATAACATAAATCAATATACAGCATCGATGTTTCCAATGAAGTTCTTTGAGTATCTCGCAGCAGGGAAAAACGTGGTTAGTGTCGATTTGGCTTCAATTCAAGAGTTTTCCGATTATTTAAAAATTGCACACTCAAAAGAGGACTTTGTCAATAAGATTCAAGAAATTCTTGCTGGCGATGGTTTCTCTGTACAACATTTGCACAAATTAGCAAGCGAATACACGTATAAATCACGAACAGATAAGATGTTTGAATTAATTAATACTCATTTAAAAAAGACAAATTAATGGAGGTTGTTTTGTTAAAATCAAAACCGATAATCGTACAAATCTGCCGTGATGCAACTGATACCGGAGGTGGACGCGTAGCTCTTGAAATTAGTAAATATTTTGCATTGAGTGGATATAAAGTAATTATTATTACTGATACAATATGTGATGCTGATATCCATGATGTATCTTTTCAGTATACATCAATGGGGCAACTCTTAAAGGATTGGAAAGCTGGTAATAAAATTACTAAAACACTTAGACATCTGTTACAACTAGTGGTTTTTATGTTTACGTCTTACTTTGAACTAACCAAAATAAAAGATAAGAAAATAACAATTAATCATAATCTTGAATCACTAGCTGGCGATGTTTATGTAATACATAATGTTTTCAATTATGAAAACAAAAATAAGCCTATTTTAAAGCGTTTATTGCGTTGGTTTAACCCGGTTTTTTTTATAAGGGCTGGGAGAGAATACCTTCTGTTGCGTTTAGCTTATGATAAAAAAATAATATGTGTTTCTGAGCAGACATTAAGTGAAGCTAGGGCATATTGCCCTAGTAGTTCTAATTTGTGTTATATAAATAATGGTGTGAATGCTGATTTTTTTTCTTATAAAAAAAGATTTCTTAAACAAAAAGAATTCAATTTGATTTTTGTTGGTCATGAGTTTGAACGTAAAGGTTTGGAATATGTAATAAAGAGTCTTTTATTAGTTCCTGAATATATCAAGTTATATATCGTAGGTGGGGCTGGAAGTTCGCGAAAAAAATATGAAGAATTAATTGATGAACACAATTTGCAGGGACGAGTTATATTCAAAGGAACTATACTTGGTCAGGACTTGGTTACACTTTACCACAAGTGCGATTTGTTTGTATTACCCAGTAAATATGAAGCTTGGCCATTAGTAGGTTTAGAAAGTATGTCTTGTGGGTTACCAGTTCTCATGACAAATGTGGGGGGGATTCCTGAATATTTAAAAGATGGCCTTAATGGTTTTTTTATTACTCAAAATGGAAAAGATATTGCTGAAAAAGTAAATGTTATTTCAAGCAAAAAAGAACTTTATGAGCAGATGTCTGCTAATGCAAGGCAAACTGCGTTAAAGCATTCTTGGAATGCTTGCGCTCAAAAATATTTAAATGTTATAGAGCAGTGAAAATATAATTTAGATTAAATTTACATTTTGTTTTTTTTATTTTTATCGAGCTCCTTCTTCGGAGCTCGTTATTTCTCACAAACAATTATTGGATTTTATCCCAACATATGCCGGCTTTTTTAAACCGTTGTATTTAACCAAACCAAATCCTGATTCTGTGTCATAAATATTACTTGATGCATCATTAAGTTCGTATATGATAATTGCTGATATTCCAGCCTTTTTAGCATCGCATATTGCATTGTTAATAAATTGCTTTTGAGTTTTTTCTGATATACCCTGAGGTGAGTTGCTGGTACTCCACCCAATTTCAGTAATAAAGACAGGCTTATCTTTAAAACTCCCTTTTCTTATAAAATTCATAGTGTACTGAATTTGCTTTTTATAGATTTGATAGTTTGAAAAATATCCTTTCCTGTATGCTGTGTAGGGATGTATAGCAATAATGTCTGTAAAATGAGACATGTCATCAGTTAGATACGTATTTATAAAGTTTCTCGAATCTATACCAAGAGTTTTATTGAATGCAGCCGCAGAAAATGAAGATGTTATTACCTTTATTTCAGGGCTTTCTTTCTTTATCGCTGTATATGTTGCTTTAACAAGTTTTTTATAATCGTCAACTTTTCCTGGTTTTGTGTTTCCAAGTTTACTATCCCACTCATTCCATATTTGGTAATAAAATATTCTGTTTTTATAGTAATTTACGACATATGTAGCATATTTTACGAAGGCATCAATTGATTCATCCGTTATAGGTTTATCGCCATTGTTGTAATATTTATTCCCATAATCTAATATTATTATTGGTTGTATGTTGCTCCGTAACAATAAATTGATTTTAGCGTTCACATCTTTCGGTATTTGATAATTGCCTTTTGTTGATTCTATTAGTCTCCAGGGTAAATCCATGCGTATATATTGCATCTTTAAATCTTTTGTTAAAATAATAGATTTTTTTGTTTGATCAATGTTTTGATTTATAATGTGTGAATTAACACCTAACGCAATATTTTGAGCAAATAGAACCTGCGGAGTTATAAATGCAACTAAGAATAAACCACTTTTGACACTTTTAAAATTTAACATGATTGCACCTTATTGAAATCGATGGACTACTAATTATGATACTTTCTCGTCGGAAATCACTAATGTTTCTGCTTTCTGGTTTAATGGTTTTATCATGCTATCAAATATACCTCTTTAGAATAGCTGGTTCATATATTCCCATTTCAGCATTATTTATGGCAATGTGTATACCTTTTGTCAAGGTTTTAAAGCTAAAAGACCCACTGGTTGTATTATTCAGTATGTCGCTTCTTCTTAACGCTATAAGTATTCTTTGGTCTCCTGTTATTGGTTTATGGGAGTACCAAATGGTTTTTGGTTATATTTTTTTAATCACATACGCCACATTCAAAGAGATACAAGATACAGAACTTGCTGGTAAGCTGATTAAACTTTTTTTAATGGCATCGGCTGTTAATGGTGTACTGATTGTTATATTTAGATTAAGGCCGGAAATCGAAGCTGTATTTATCCTTAATTTTCTAAAACTCTTTAAAAATCCAGATCGTTTAGGTTTTGATACCTTTTTAAATGTATGGGATGTCGACAAAGCCGGTGGAGTGTTTGATAATGCAAACACTGGAGCCGCATTGCATTTGGTATGTGTAGGTTTAGTTTTATTAATGAAGCCTTTTTTTAGGTCTTTACCTTTTATTGCTTTATTAATTATTAATGTGTGCGCTGTCTTTTTTTCAGGTTCAAAATCTGCTTTAATAATTCTTGTGCTTAGTAGCCTATTTTCCTTTTCCTTGTATTTTTTAAGACCGGGGTCTAAGGAACGCTCTCTTAGATGGTTTATTATTATAATTCTATTATTTATATCGTGTATTTTACTTTATTACATTAACGATTTTTTAACCTCATCTACTTTTGCTAAAGATACATCTGCAACTTCAGAGGATCGCTTTAATTTAATTTCCTTCGCATATGATATGTTTTGGCAACATCCATTAATTGGATTAGGTTACGGTGGTTGGCAAATAAAAATAGGAATTCTGGGGGCTCAATATGGTGTAAGACCTGATTGGCCACCACATAATAGTATTATCGAAGCATGGGCCACTGCAGGGATATTTAACTCTCTCATTTGCATTTCTATCATAATTATTATTTTAAAAAGGAGTATCATATTTGTTCACAAATCTGAATCAATCCCTTCTATCGGAGGAGTAATTGCTGTTTTAGGAGCAGTAATTATGCCTTTAGGTGATCCGCAACCTTTTTTAGGTACACCACAACTTGCCGCTCCTCTAGGCATCGCATGTTGCTATATATACAGAAAACTACGAGAATTACACTAATTAACCATATTAGCTTATCAAATAATTGGATGCCAAATTATGAGGCTTCATTATCTTGATTCTTTGAAAATAATTGCTGTTTTTTGTATTGTAGTCTTTCACTCCGGTACTTTTCCAGAGTTTGGTTATCTCGTTGGAGGGTTATTAGAGAATTGTACTCGATGGGCGCTCCCTTTTTTCTTTTTAACTTCAGGATTTATGCTTGGTCTTGCGAGAGAAATTAATCTAGGAAGAAAGGTAAATAAGATTCTCCAGATTCTATTCTGGTCATCTATTATTTATTCGCCTATTATATTTATTAAATCTATTGTTATGCATGACTCTTTTATTGAACGTATTGTAAATCTTCAGACTTTTTTTGGCGGAGGAGTATACTTTTATTTGTGGTTTTTAATTTCTTTAATTGTTGTTTTTCTTTTTGTTAACTATTTTTCCTCCAATCTAAAAATCACTCAGGCTTTGAGCATTTCGTTTGTAATCATCTTGATATGCTGGATTACGGATTTATTACGATCTTGTGGTATAGGGCATCAAGAATTTTATTTATTCAGAATACTAATGTGTGCTTCATTGGTATACTTAGGGTATTTATATTCCGATAACAAAGATAGATTTCATTTTAACCAAACCTTCCTTTTATATATCATAATTTTTGGAATAGTTTCTGTTTTAGCAGAATCATTATTAATGTATTACTTTTTCGGTTCCGAAATTCATCAAAGACAACTTCCAATTGGTGCTGTAATCCTTGCAATTGGTTTGTTGTTATTTGGCATAGGAAGAAAAAAAGCAAATAAAACATTTTGGTCAAAGTGTGGTTCAAAGTATTCGTTAGGTGTCTATTTACTTCATCCATTCATTTTGACATTTACATCTGAATTATTTAAAAGAATAGGGGTCCCTTATTCAACTCCAAATCTGCTAATAGCTTTCTTTGGCTCACTTGCAGTTATGATCTTTGTGGAAAGATATTTTTCATGGTTTTATAATACACTCAATGGAGTTACAGCTAAATAATGTTTTAATGTTTTAATGTTTAGTGATTAGATTTTTGCTAGTATTCTACAGTTTTTATGAAATTCATCTTGAATATCACCCTTGATATTTACTGCAATTTAGGTTGTAATGGGTTTTATTTCTAATTACGATATGATGATTTTGGTCTTAATTTAATAAAGAAGGTAAGTATGCGAAATCAAATGAATGTTGGATTGGTTGCTGACTGGCTTGTAACTTTTGCTGGTTCTGAAAAGGTAATTAAGGAATTCATAAATATATTCCCTGATTCAGAATTGTATTCTGTCGTGGATTTTCTATCCCAATCAGATAGAGACTTGTTTTTGGGGAAATCAGCAACAACAACCTTCATACAAAGACTACCTTTTGCAAAAAGTAAATATCAAAAATATTTACCCCTAATGCCTCTAGCAATTGAGCAACTAGACGTTTCAAAGCATAACGTTATTTTGTCTAGTAGTCATGCTGTTGCGAAAGGAATATTAACTGGACCTGATCAACTACATATTAGTTATGTACATTCGCCAATTCGTTATGCATGGGACCTACAACACCAATACCTACGTGAGGCTAAGCTAGATAAAGGAATTAAGGGGCTAATAACAAAATGGTTATTACATAAAATTAGAATGTGGGATTACAGAACAGCAAATGGAGTAGATCATTTTATAGCTAACTCTAAATTTATTGCGCGTAGAATAAAGAAAGTCTATGGTCGGGATGCTGATGTTATATATCCTCCTGTTAATGTTGATAGATTCAATATTTGTGAGCGAAAAGATGATTATTTTTTCACTGCCTCACGCTTAGTTCCATATAAAAAAATGGATCTTATTGTTGAGGCATTTAGTCAAATGCCGGATAAAAAGCTAGTTGTTATAGGTGATGGTAGTGAAATGTCAAAGATAAAACAAAAGGCGACAAAAAATATCGAGATTTTAGGCTATCAACCTGATGCAACAATGACTGATTATATGAAAAAGGCTAAGGCGTTTGTATTTGCTGCGGAAGAAGACTTTGGTATCACACCTGTAGAAGCTCAAGCTTGCGGGACTCCTGTTATTGCTTTTGGCAAAGGAGGTGTATTAGAGACAATTAAAGGGTTAGATCAAGAGTCACCGACGGGGGTTTTCTTTTATGAACAGAAAGTTGATTCTCTTATAAATGCTGTTCATTTATTTATTTCAAATCAAAATAAAATCGAACCAAAAACTTGTCGTGTCAACTCATTGCGTTTTAGTGAACAAAGGTTTAGATATGAAATCAATAATTATGTTAATGAAAAATGGCTTCATTTTTCAGACAAAAAAATAAAAGCAACAAGCTACTAAAGAATATATTAATTAAATACTGATTTACTACTTCCGGCAATGAGTACTTTGGGCTAACATTATCATCACATTAAAGCTGCGAACGTGTCGCAGTGACCACACCTGACAGGAGTATGT
>OGSC01000404.1_pt1 | contig 22555 bp, 12 predicted proteins | sample 1573751 | NCBI WGS metagenome assembly OGSC01 (sample SAMN03295840, study PRJEB24534) | human gut metagenome | isolation source: fecal sample 8 from infant 5 | host: Homo sapiens | place: USA: Pittsburgh, PA | collected 2014-07
GTCTATATTTTATATGTTTTCAAAAAAATATCTTTATTATTTCTTTTATGATTTTGTTATTTTTTATACAATTACTTTTACACCTTAAAGTAGTTTATCAAACTATTTAAATAAAAAAAATTAAATTATAAAAATTTTGCAAGTTTACTTTCTTTAAATGAAATAAAATAAATCCATAAATATTTATACAATCTATTTTGTAATATTTATGTTTTACTATAAATGCTTTTTATAATAGAATATACATCATAGAGTATAAATTAAATTAACAAAAGGATGATTTTAATGATTATAGTAACTGTTGAAAATATATGTAAAAGTTATGGTGAAAAAACTTTATTTAAAGATGTTTCTTTTACCATAAGTGATGAAGATAAAATAGGTTTAATAGGAGTTAACGGTACAGGAAAGTCTTCTCTTTTAAAAATTGTTACCGGTGAAGATAGCCCTGATGGTGGTACCATTACTATTCCTAAGGGAGCTACCATTGAATATTTAGATCAAAATCCAGATTTAGATCCTAATGCTACAATACTAGAACAAGTATTTAAAAGTAATTCTAAAGTAATGTCTGTAATAGGTGAATATGAAAAGACTTTAGACCTAATTTCTAAAAATCCTGAGGATGAAAAACTCCAAAATCATTTGTTAACATTAACTAGTGAAATGGATTCTTTAGATGCTTGGGATCTTGAAAGCAAAATTAAAACCGTTCTTACAAAACTTAATGTAACAGACTTTGATAAAAAAATAAAAGAACTCTCTGGTGGCCAAAAGAAAAGAGTTGCCCTATGCTCCTCTTTAATATCTCCTTGTGACTTACTTATATTAGATGAACCAACAAACCACATGGATAATGACACTATAGATTGGCTTGAAAATTATCTTCAAACTAGAAAAGGTGCCCTTTTAATGGTAACCCATGATAGATATTTTTTAGATAGAGTTGTTAATAAAACTTTAGAACTAGATTATGGAACTATGTACACTTATAATTGCAATTATTCACAGTTTGTGGAAAAGAAAGCTGAAAGAATAGCATTAGAAAATTCCTTAGAAGAAAAAAGACAAAGTCTTTATAAAAAAGAATTAGAATGGATTAGAGCTGGAGTTCAAGCAAGAGGAACCAAACAAAAGGCAAGAATAAAAAGATTTGAAGAACTAGGAGAAAGTAACTACAGTCATAATAGTGATGATATAGACATATCTGTAGCTCATTCAAGATTAGGCAAAAAAATAATTAACATAGAACACTTAACTAAAAAATTTGAAAAGAAAACTTTAATAAAAGATTTTAGTTATATTTTACTTAGAAATAATCGTATTGGTATAGTAGGAAACAACGGTATGGGTAAATCTACCCTTTTAAATATTATTACAAATAAAATAAATCCAGATAGTGGTTCCATTGATATAGGTACTACAGTAAATATTGCATATTTCTCGCAGCATTCAGAGGATATGAATCCAAATTTAAGAGCTATAGAATATATAAGAGAAACAGCAGAATTTATAACCACAGCAGATGGAACTAAAATAAGCGCCTCCCAAATGATGGAAAGATTTCTTTTCACAGATGATATGCAATGGTGCTATATTTCAAAACTATCTGGTGGAGAAAAAAGAAGACTATATCTTTTAAAAATCTTAATGACTGCTCCTAACGTACTTATACTAGATGAACCAACTAATGACCTAGATATTGATACATTAAAAGTTTTAGAAAACTATATTGATGAATTTAATGGTCCCGTTATATCTGTATCCCATGATAGATACTTTTTGGATAGAACCTGTAATAAAATATTTCACTTTGAAGGTAATGGAAAAATTTCTGAATATATTGGAAACTATTCAGACTTTATAGATAAGAAAAAAGAAATCTCAAATATAACTTCAAAGGAAGAAAAAACAAATAAAGCTTCAAAGGAAACTAATAACCAAAAGGAAAAAACACCAAAATTAAAGTTCTCTTATAAAGAAAAACTTGAATATGAAAATATAGATAAGGAAATAGAAAAACTTGAAAAAAAATTATCCAATCTAGAAGAGGAAGTAGAAATAAATGCCTCTGACTTTATGAGACTTGAAGATCTTTTAAAGGAGAAGGATAAAGTTGAGGAAGAACTATTATTTAAAATGGAAAGACAAGAATACTTAGAAAATCTAGCACAGGAAATAGAGGAAAATAAAAAAACTTTATAGTTAGAGAATTAAAATAAAAAATAATTTTGTTCAATAGATAGCTATAAAAATAAAGAATACTAATATTTGTTCTCTAATATTTAAGCTAGCGCTCTAATTCCACGTCCTGTGGCAACAGAGCTAAGTAAACGTCCTGTTTACTTTACGCTTAAATATTAGCTCACAAATAAAGTATTCTAATTATTTTTCTAGATATCTATTTTCTCTAAAATTATTTCTTATTTTAATAACTGTAAAAACTATTTTAATAATTGTTATATAAAAAAACAACTAAGAATCTCTAATCTTATTCAAATGCCTTTTACAGCACATATCCTTATTTTTAAACCACGGGAAAATAGCATACTTTTTAAAGATAATTTCCATCAGTTGCTGTATACATTATGTTGAAATTAATATTAGTAATGTATACAATTAGACTATGATTTAGTATAAGTTTATAATTTATGGGAGAATTTATTTGCATTACATAAAGGAGTTAAAAATATGAAATTAAAAGTCTTAGTAGATAATAATACATACATTGACCAATATTATTGTGGTGAACCTGCTGTTTCATACTACATTGAAGATGAAGATACTAGTTTTCTATTTGATGTAGGGTATTCTGATTTATTTATTAGAAACTCAAATGCACTAGGGATAGATTTACAAAATATAAGTTCTATTGTTATTTCACATGGTCATGATGATCACACAAGAGGATTAAAATACTATTTTGAACAAAATTATAAAGAAAATATTTCTATCATTGCTCATCCCAATGCATTTAAAGAAAAAATGATAGGCAATTTAAAAATTTGCTCTCCTATTTTGGAGAAAGAACTAAAAGAAAAATGTAATCTAATTCTTTCTAAAGAACCTAAAAAAATTAGCAAACATATAACTTTTTTAGGAGAAATACCTGAATTAAATGACTTTGAAAATAGAAAGCCTATTGGTAAACAGATTATTGGTGAAAATTCAATTGATGATTACGTAATAGATGATACAGCTCTTGTATATAAAAGTAAAAATGGCATTTATATTATTACAGGATGTTCTCATAGTGGGATATGCAATATAATAGAATATGCAAAAAAAGTATGTAAAGATACTAGAGTATTAGGAATTATAGGAGGATTTCATTTATTTGAGGTGAATGAACAAGTTAATAAAACTATAGATTATTTAAGACAGAACAACGTAAAAGAATTATATCCTTGCCATTGTACTTCATTTTCTGTTAGAGCAGAAATACATAAAACTTTGCCCGTAAAAGAAGTTGGAGTAGGATTAGAACTGAATTGGTAATATCATGATATCAATTAAAAAAAGCAGCTGAAACAAAGGAAGAAATGGATCTTACCTCTTAATTGGAGATATAATAAAATAGAAATTGTTTATATTTTATGGAGGATAAAATGGTATGAATATAGATATACCAATAATAAAAAACAAATCTGTACAATTAATTATAATTACTTCTATTGTCCTGATGTGCTGTATCATTATGGGTATCGTGGATGCTATAATTAAACCCAGCTATGCTGTGAAATCTGCAATTAAAATCATTTTATTTTTAGGGTGTCCCTTGGTATATTCTCATCTGACCAAGCAGTTATCTTTAAAAAAATTGTTTTGTTTTAAAAAACAAAGCTTTTTTATGTCATTGTTCCTTGGCATGGGAGTTTTTATTGTTATAATGGGTACATATTTTTCCTTAAGAAATGTATTGGATTTGTCTGGAATTACAATTGCTCTACAAAGTAATATAGGTGTTAGTAAAAATAACTTCGTGTTTGTCTCCTTATATATCTCCTTTATTAATTCGCTCCTTGAAGAATTCTTTTTTCGTGGTTTCGCTTTTTTGTCGCTGAAAAAATTTACCTCACGATCTTTGGCATACAGTATCAGTTCCATATCTTTTGCCTTATATCACATTGCAATGATGATTGGATGGTTCTCTATAGTTACCTTTGTGTTGGTAATGATGGGACTAGTAGTAGGTGGAATTATATTTAACTTTTTAAATGAGAAAAATGAAGATATATACTCCTCCTGGATGGTACATATGTTTGCTAACTTTGCAATTAATGTAATAGGATTTATTTTATTTGGAATATTTTGATTTATAACAACTGTAATTTGTAAGGTATTAACTAAATTTATTGATTTAAAGAGTTATGCTAGCTTCCCTTGGTTTAAAAAATAGGGCTATGTGGTGTAAAAGGCATTTCAACAAGATTAGAGATTCTGGCCTGTTTTTTCAAAATATATGTATGTTCCAAATTATTGTCCGAGCGTTCATTAAGTTTGATTTGGAACCATATATTTTAAGAAAAAACAAATTAGAATCTCTTATTGAAGTGAGTTGCCGATCTCGCCACATATCCCTTTTTTAAAGTACAGGTAGTATAACTTCTTTTTAAGTCGTAATTTCCTTATTTTATTCCTTTTTCTAGATACTCTTTCATTCTAGTATTCCATAAATTGTGATATTTAGGATCTTCCTTTTCAACTTGAAGTAAAAAATCATCTAATACTTTAAGTTTATTTAATCCTTTCATTAAATGTCTTGGATATATAACAGTTTTAGAATAATTATTTTTAGGGTCTATTATTCTTAGTTTGCATTTCTTATCTACATAAATATCTTTGCATCTTATATCTAATTTTTTAAATTTTAATCTTTCAAACTCTTTTATAAGTTTAATTATATTGTGAGTTAATCTTTTGTTAATTCCATTTTGTTTTATATAGTGATCCAATCTTTCTCCCCTTATGTACTCCCTTAGTATAAAATAGTCTCCATAATCATATACTTTCGGAAAATATTTGCTAGTATTAGTTTTTTGTAAAATTTCTCTTTCTTTTTTACATACCTTTTTTTCTTTAAAAATTTTGATTGCTTTTTTATCTGGTAATAGATATACTATACCGTTATGACCACTACCTAAAAACTCTCCTTTTCTAAGCATCCTTTCTGCTTTATTATTCAGTTCTATATAATATTCTTGTTTTTCCATAACTCCCTCTTATATATTAATCTCTTCATAGCTATTATATGAGCATAAAACAAAATAGTGCTTAAAGTTCCTCTTTGTCCTTTAGCACTACTGTATCATTATTTATAAATTTAAAAACTACTTTAATCTAATATTTTTAAGTTCCTTTAATATAAATAATAAGTTTAATTTTTGATTTCATAATCCTTCATTTTGTAATCTAATTTGTCTATGGTCTTTTTAAATTCATTTTTAGTAATTAAAAATTGTTCCATATCATTTAAAAATTGAAAAAGCAAAGCTCTATTTTCAAATTCTTCTCTTGTGCTTGGCAAATTCATATTTTTAAAACTTTCTCTTAAATCCTCTAAATCTAAAAGTAAATCCTCTCCTGTATTTTCTTCATGCAGAGAATCTGCTACTTTTTTTGTAAAATCTGCTATCATTTCTGTCTGCTCATAGGTCATAAAGAATTTTTGAAAGTGCTGTCTCATTTTTTTCAAAGTTTCGAATTGTTGTATTCTCATTTCCATATAAGTTGCATAATAACTTACATCTAAAAGAAAATAGTTATTTAAATTAATATATGCTCTTTTTTTTGCCTTAAAAAGTCTTTCTTCTAAATCCTTAAATATTTCATCTTCCTTAAGTGAAACAGACAGTTCTCTTAATGCTATGGACATTTGAATAAGTATTTCTTTCATCTTTTCTTCTATATATAATTGATCTTCCCTTATTTCTTTCTCTATACTTGGCATATATAAATTAAGTAATAAAGCAATTCCTGCTCCTATAAACATTAATAGAATTTCATTTAAAAATAAATTTATACTTACATATTTTTCTGCTAATATATGGGTCGCTAATACAGAGTTTACTACAATTCCTTCCTGTAAATTAAATTTAACTGCTAAAGGTATAAATACAAGTAAAAATAATCCAAAAACTATAGCATTATGACCTAACAGGGTAAACAAAATTGAGGATATAGCTAAAGCTAATATACAAGCTATCATCCTTTGGATGGCTACATTTAATGATTTTCTTTTTGTATTTTGAATACTTAAAATAGTAATTACCCCTGCAGATACTGAATACTTTAATCCCAAAGCTCCTGCAATACTCATAGCAATTGTAGCTCCAACTGCTGTCTTTAATGTCCTATAACCAATAAACTTCATATTTCATATTTACTCCTTTTATTTATTAATTAACTCTTAAATATGTGAAAATAACTATCATTTAGTTTATTATATTATAAATACCAAAATTAAAAAATAATAATTTTATTAATTACTCTTAAATTTTTTAAGCCTTCGCTATGAAACTATAACGAAGGCTTATATTAAATATTTCTTTACTATCCCTAAGAATCAGTAGATAATGCAGATTTAAATTTTTCTAAATCCATTATAGGTTCTTTACAAGCATAGTCTTGGCATATATAAACTGTGGTTTTATCTTTTATAGGAGCTTTATCTTTTAAATTTTTATTTATTTTTTCTATTTCATTACTTTTATCATTTAAGGTTATTATTGAAAAAGGTATATATCTATTATTGAATTCATTTATAAATTCATAAAAAGCTTCATCTTTTTCATTATAAGCTAATGTTATTTCCTTTATAGGTGATACATTATACATATAAGCCATTACAGAAAATAAGTGATACATTGGTCCACTTTTTATATTTGCTGCAAAAAACTTAAATTGTTCATCCACTAGATTTTTATACTTATCTTCTCCTGTAATATAATAAAGTAAACTCAATGCTAAAGATGCCACAGCATTTCCTGACGGCATAGCCCCATCATAAATTTCCTTCGGTCTTACTATGAGCTTTTCACTATTCTTGCTGTATAAGTAAAATCCGCCCTTTTCTTTATGCCAGAATAAATCTATCATACTATCAGCAACTTCTATAGATTTTTCTAAATAATAAATATCAAAACTTGCTTCGTATAACTCTATAAGTGCCCATAAAAAGAAAGCATAATCATCTATAAATCCTTCATTCCCTCTTTCTTCATCTCTAATTCTTGCATATAATGTTCCATTTTCATCCATTAAGTTTTTTATTATAAAATCTGCTGATTGTTTTGCTATGTCTATATAGTTGTCATTTTTAAAACTTCTACCTGCTCTACAAAAAGCTATTATCATTAAAGCATTCCATGAAGTTAATATTTTATCATCTTTGTGAGGATGTATTCTTTTTTCTCTATACTCAAATAACTTTTCTCTAATTCTTTCTAATTTATCTTTATTATTATCAACATCCTTTAAGTCAGTCTGTATAAGATTAGCTATATTTTTGTTTTCAAAATTTCCTCTGGATGTTATATCATAAAGTTTACAGTAAAACGCTCCGTCCTCTTCTCCTAAAATATCTATTATTTCTTTTTTATTCCATAGATAAAATTTTCCTTCTACTCCTTCAGAATCTGCATCCTCTGCAGAATAAAATCCTCCCTCTTCACTAGTCATAGATTTTTTTACATAGTTCAATATTTTTTCTGTTACAACTTTATATAAAGGATTCTTTGTAGCCTCATAAGCTTCTGTATAAGCCATAGATAAGAGCGCATTATCATAAAGCATTTTTTCAAAGTGAGGTACGAGCCACTTATTATCTGTAGAATATCTTGAAAATCCAAAACCTATATGATCAAATATACCACCTTTATACATACTAGTTAAGGTTTTATTTATAACATCTAGCACTTTTTCATCCTTTTTAAAATAATAGTATCTTAATAAAAATAATATATAATGAGCTGTAGGAAATTTAGGTTTTGTACCAAAGCCACCATATTTGCTATCAAAATTATCTATTAGAGTTTGAGCGGCTTCTTCAATAATATATTCTTCAAGTTCATCTTCTCCATGATTATCCTGAAATCTTTCTATTTGTTCTAAAATTCTATTACTAGATTCTAATATCTTACTTTTATCTTCATGCCAAAGCTTATTTATGGATTTCAAAATATCCATAATTCCAGGTATATTATACTTTCCCCATTTTGGGAAATAAGTCCCTGCAAAAAAAGGCTTTTTATCTGGAGTCATAAGTATGGTTAAAGGCCATCCCCCACTACCTGTATATGCTTGGCAAAAACTCATGTATATATTATCTACATCTGGTCTTTCTTCTCTATCTACCTTTATCGAAATAAAATTATTATTTAAAATCTCTGCTACATCTTCATCCTCAAAGGACTCTCTTTCCATAACATGGCACCAATGACAAGTAGAATAACCTATACTTAAAAATACAAGCTTATCCTCTATCTTTGCTTTTTCAAAAGCTTCTTCCCCCCAAGGATACCAACTCACTGGGTTATGAGCATGCTGAAGAAGATATGGGGACTTTTCTTTAATTAATCTATTTGTTTTTTTACCTATATTTTGCAACACTCTGTTCCCTTCCTTCTTGTTATTTTTGTATAGTTTCTCACTATAAAAGCCTGATTATTCATAAATTGCTAATATAAATCAAACCCTTAGAAATTGAAATTCTTTTTAAACAAATAAAGGGGCTGTCCCATAATGTATAAAATTCATTATGAAAAGTCCCTTCTCTGTTTATAGTTAAATTTTATTTATGACTATCTCAATCATAGATATAATTTAAATTCAATATATCTAGTTTGTTTTTTCCCAAAGGGTAGGAGTATTTATAGGTTCCCATCCTATTAGAGAAGTATGTGTCTGTATGCATCTGTAATTAATTCCTTCATAACTTACAATGTCTCCAGCTTTATATAAAATATTTGCTCCCCACTTTTCCACATCAGATTCAGATTTGCTTTGTACTAATATAGCTTTACTCCATTCGCTATTCCCTACTGAATTCACAGCCCTTACCTCATAGCTATGCATAGAGCCTGGTTTAAGATTAATATGTTTGTATGGATTATTCACATTATTTATTATGTTCCCATCAACTTTTAAATCATAGCTAGTTGCTCCAAGTGCTAAATTCCATGTTATATTTATTTGTGACTTACTTATAGCTTCTCCCTTTAAACCTGTTGGTACAGATGGTTTCTCAGTTACTGGTGGTTGCTTAAAATTATCAAAATACTCTCTATAATTTGTTGAAAATTCATAATTACTTTTTGCATCCCAATTAATTGACCATGTCATTAATCCTTTAAAAGCTGGATATCCATTACTATTTACAAGTTTATACTTTCCTCCATAACGAATTCCTTTCATAAGATAGTCCAAAGCTTTTTTCATTTCGCTAGGTTTAATATATCCTCCACTTGGAGCAGCTGACGGACAAGCGGGTAAACCTATTACCACCTGTTCTTGCTTTAATGGTGGAAATATATTATCTGCATTCCCTGCTACAGGAAAGCCTTGTAATAACATTTCTGCCATTGCCACCTCATAATCTGCTGTTCCCTGTGTATAATTGTTTCCATCAAGTGCTGTATTTCCTCCCGCATTATAATGCTGTACATGAATATAAGTAAGTTTGTCTCTTAATCCATGTATTATTGGTAAATAAGCTCCCCAATTTCCTGCATAAACCACATATCCACCTTGTACATATGCTGTTTCAGGCGCCATACTTAATATAAAATCTGGACCATAATGGTTACATATATCTCTAACAGCAGATATAAGATTTACAATTTGTGGAGTTTTAGGATTCTTAAAATCTTTATCATTATTTATTAAATTTATCCCAGATTCAAGATCAATATCTATGCCGTTAAATCCATACTTATCAATCAAAGATATCATAGAATCTATAAAATTCTTTTTTGCATCTTCATCGGGTAATAATACTACCCCATTTTGCCCTCCAATAGAAAGAACAACTTTTTTTCCTATGCTATTAAGATATGCAATGTCTTTTTTAAATTCCTGATCAGTTCCTATTTCTGGTGAAAATTCTATAGTAGCTCTATCCCCTATAGATTCTCCAAAAGCTACATTTACTACATCCCACTTAGTAGATACATCCTTCAGTCTAATAATTCCAGTACCATTGTCAAAATTATGCCAATATCCTACCAATATTTTGTCAGAAGAATTTGAGATAGCAAATACATTAGTTATAGGAATAAACAAAAATAACATAACTAATATTAAAGAGATTGGAAATATCCTTTTAAACACTTTTTTCATTTTTCTAATCTCCTTTCATTATTAATACTTCTATACTAATACATAGGACGCTATCCATTAAATTATTCCAAATATCTTTTATATTTAAAATAATAAACAAAATTCTAATTTCCCCCCTACTCTTACTCTTAAGAAGATTAGAATATTAGAGCCATTAATGATTAAAGATTATATCTACTAAAAAACAATAAAGGGTACAGTTTAAATTATTATACAAAAATATTTTAAAATAACCCCAAATATATTATAATGATTAAATTTTTAAATAAAATTTGGTTATAAAGCAGATAAGGGACTTTTCACATTGTATTTTTATACATTGTGAGACAGCCCCTTTGTTTTATATTAACAATTTTTAATGTTCATTCTTACAATCAGGTTTACATTTATTACAACAACGACATTTAAAACAAACTATAAAACATCTGCAAACCTTTATAGTGGCAGTTGATGTGTTATTATTTAGCTCTAGATCTGGTGTTGTTGAAGTTACTCTTGCGGTATTAGTTATAGTAGTTATACATTTACATTTTGTACTTGATGATACTACTTTACCTCTTATTATTATAGTCCTTGAAGCTCCAGCTGGTAATGTTCCTATATCAAGACTTCCTGTCCATGGATTAAATGTTAATCCTCCATTTATTGAAAATTCTGGACTTATAATTTCAGGTGGAATAGTATCCGTTAAAACAACATTTTGGGCATCTGATGGTCCTGCATTGGATACTACAATTGTATAAACTACAGTATCTCCTGGCCTTACTTGCTTTGTGATTGCTGTTTTTACAACCGAAACATCTGCTGATACAACAGCACTAACTTCTGTATTTACTGTAGATTCATTATTGTTTGGATTAGGATCTGGTATTGATGAAATTACAACTGCAGTATTGGTTATAACTCCTGTAGCTGATGGTGACACTGTTCCTCTTATTAATATAGTTCTTGTTTCGCCAGCTGGTAATGTTCCTATAACATAAATTATTGGCCATGGATTAAAGGTTACTCCCCCATCTATCGAAAATTCTGGCGCTATAATTTCAGGCGAAATGGCATCATCCAAAACAACATTTCGGGCATCTGCTGGTCCTGCATTTGATACATCAATTGTGTAAGTTAATATTTCTCCCGGCGTTACCGGATTTGCGCTTCCTGTCTTTACAACTGAAATATCTGCTAAAGCACTAATTTCTGTATCTACTGTTGATGTGTTATTATCTAAATTAGGATCTGGTGTTGATGAAATTACACTTGCAGTATTACTTATAACTCCTGTTGCTGATGGTGATACTGTTCCTCTTATTAATATAGTTCTTGTTTCACCAGCTGCTAATGTTCCTATAACATAAATTGTTGGCCATGGATTAAAGGTTACCCCTCCATCTATTGAAAATTCTGGTGCTATAACATTAGGTGAGATTTCATCATTCAAAATAACATTTTGGGCATCTGCTGGTCCTGCATTTGTCACATCAATTGTATAAGTTAATATTTCTCCTGTTACTATTGGGTTTGGAGTTCCTGTTTTTATAACTGAAATATCTGCTAATGCATTAACTTCTGTAATTATTGTAGATTCATTATTGTCCAAATTAGGATCTGGTGTTGATGAAGTTATATTTGCAGTATTAGTTATAGTTACTGTAGCTGATGATGACACTGTTCCTCTTATCAATATAGTTCTTGTTCCACCACTCAGTAATGTTCCTATATCAAAACTTCCTGGCCATGGATTAAAGGTTACTCCTCCATCTATTGAGAATTCTTCTCCTATAATATCAGGTGAAATGAAATCCGTTAAAACAACATTCTGGGCATTTGATGGTCCTGCATTTGATACATTAATTGTATAAACTAGCATCTCTCCTGGTATTACTGGATTTGGAGCTGCTGTTTTTGCAACTGAAACATCTGCTGATGGCACAACTATTACATCTACTGTAGATGCGTTATTGCTTGGATTAGGATCTTCTGTTGTTGAACTTACCTCTGCAGTATTACTTATAATCCCTATACCTGATGGTGACACTGTTCCTCTTATTAAAATATTTCTTGTCTCACCAGCTGGCAATGTTCCTATATCAAGACTTCCTGGCCATGGATTAAAGGTTACTCCTCCATCTGTTGAGAATTCTGCTCCTATTATTTCAGGTGAAATAGCATCCGTTAAAACAACATTTTGAGCATCTGCTGGTCCAAAATTTGATACTTCAATAGGATAAACTACCGTCTCTCCTGGAGTTACCGGATTCATCTCTACTGATTTAAAAACTCCAACATCTGCTACTTGAGTAGATCCATTAACTTCTATATCTACTGTTGATGTGTTATTACTTGGATTAGGATCTGGTGTTGTTGATGTTATATCTGCAGTATTAGTTATGAAACCTGGAGCTACTGGAGCTACTGTTCCTCTTATTAAGATAGTTCTTGTTTCACCATTTAATAATGTTCCAAGATCAAGACTTCCTGCCCATGGATTAAAGGTTACTCCTCCATCTGTTGAGAATTCTGCTCCTATTATTTCAGGTGAAATAGCATCCGTTAAAACAACATTTTGAGCATCTGCTGGTCCAAAATTTGATACTTCAATAGGATAAACTACCGTCTCTCCTGGAGTTACCGGATTCATCTCTACTGATTTAAAAACTCCAACATCTGCTACTTGAGTAGATCCATTAACTTCTATATCTACTGTTGATGTGTTATTACTTGGATTAGGATCTGGTGTTGTTGATGTTATATCTGCAGTATTAGTTATGAAACCTGGAGCTACTGGAGCTACTGTTCCTCTTATTAAGATAGTTCTTGTTTCACCATTTAATAATGTTCCAAGATCAAGACTTCCTGCCCATGGATTAAAGGTTACTCCTCCATCTGTTGAGAATTCTGCTCCTATTATTTCAGGTGGAATAACATCACTTAAAGTAACATTTTCTGCAAGGGATGGCCCAAAGTTTGATACATCAATTGTATAGGTCAAAGTCTCTCCTGATATTACTGGATTTGGACTTCCTGTTTTTATAACTGAAATATCTGCTAAAGCATTAACTTCTATATCTACTGTTGATGTGTTGTTATCCGGATTAGGATCTGGTGTTGTTGATGTTACCTCAGCAGTATTAGATATAATTCCTGAAGCTGATGCCGCTACTGTCCCTCTTATTAAAATAGTGCTTGTTTCACCATTTAATAATGTTCCTATATTAAAACTTCCTGGCCATGGATTAAAGGTTACCCCTCCATCTACTGAAAATTCTGGTCCTACAATTTCAGGTGGAATAGCATCCGTTAAAACCACATTTTGGGCATCTGCTGGTCCTGCATTTGATACTCTAATTGTATAAGTTAGTATCTGTCCTCGGAATGTTGGATTTAAATCTGATGTTTTTATAACACTAATATCTGCTGTATTAATTTCAGTATCTATTGTTGACATATTGTTATCCAAGTCGGGGTCAGGTGTAGATGAAATTACCCCTGCGGTATTACTTATAATACCTATTGCTGATGGTGACACTGTTCCTCTTATTAAAACAGTTCTTGTTTCGCCATTTGATAATGTTCCTATATCAAAACTTCCTGGCCATGGACTAAAGGTTATTCCTCCATCTGTTGAAAATTCTGCTCCAATAATTTCAGGTGGAATGATATCATCCAAAACAACATTCTGGGCATCTGCTGGTCCTGCATTTATTACATCAATTGTATAGGTTAATGTTTCTCCTTGATTTACTGGGTTTGGACTTGCCGTTTTTACAACTGAAATATCCGCTAATGCATTAACTTCTGTATTTACTATTGATGTATTGTTATTTAGATCTGGATCTGGTGTTGATGAAATTACATTTGCACTATTACTTATAATCCCTGTGGCAGATGATGCTACTGTTCCTCTTATTAAAATAGTTCTTATTTCACCCGCTAATAATGTTCCTATATCATAAATCGTTGGCCATGGATTAAAGGTTGCTCCTCCATCTATGGAGAATTCTGGTTCTTTTATAGTAAGTGGAATTTCATCATCTAAAACAACATTTTCAGCATCTGATGGTCCTGCATTCACCACATCAATTTTATAAGTTAATACTTCTCCTGGTATTACTGGGTTTGGATTTGCTGTTTTAACTACAGATATATCTGCCGCTGGATCTATTTGCAAATAATAATCTTCAACTTCTCCATCTGATGCTGGTCCTATACTCCTCGTATCCTCAGCCGTTTGTGAGGAATTTTGATTTATTAGCTGGTCAGTTGTAACTCTAACTCTTACGAAGGTATGATCTGGTTCTAAATTAACCCCTACAGGTACTGTAAAGTTTAATACTACTTGCTGCACCCCTGGAACTGATGGTACTACTACAACTGGTGTAGCCTCATTTCCCTGGAATACACCATTTTTATTAAAATCTATCCATCCATATACATTGGCTGGTAATCCTGTGTTATTTACTACATCTACTGTTAAGGAGTAATTGGTATCTGTTACCAATAATGACATAAGTGGTAAAGTAGTACCATCATCTTGTATACCCTGTAGTATATCATCTCCTGTAGCATCTGTAGTTAAATTTGCATAAGCATCAATTTCAGCTGTTACTTGAGTTCCTAAAGTTAATTGGTTTATTATTTGATGTCTAGGTCCATTGTTAGCAAGTAGTGTATTATAATTATCTATTCCAGTTCCTGAAGTTGGATCTGGAGCATCACCAAAATCTATTTCAATTAATGAATTATGACACATAGCCCCATCATTTATACTGGTTGGTACAGCCTGAGAAAATCTTTCACCAGTTGCATTGTTTCCCGAAATTATTATACGATAGACTCTCCCTGTAGCGTTGTTTATAGCATATAAAGTTCCTGATGCATCTATAAAGGTAGCTCCATAGGAAGATACCCCTGGTACCCCTACTGTCGTTAAATTAGTAACATTACCACTAACAGGATTCACCCTTACTGCTATTCCATCAAAAGTTACACCATATAATTGCCCATCAATTGGATTCCATGACCAATCAGATACACTGATAGGGGTTATTGGTACAGAATTTAAAACTTGACCAAAAGTAGCAGAGTTTTGATTTAAATCAACCTTATAAAAAGTTGCTGTATCATTTATATATATATACAAATTACCTTGATTATCTATATCCCCTGTTGTATAAAATACATTTGGCAATCCCGTAATAGCACCAAAATTTGTTCTACTTCCATCCCTTGAAATTCTTGTTAAATTATTGGTAGTGCCTATTGTACCATATATCATGTTATCTAAAACATTATATGCTATAGGATTTATCCTAACTCCCATATCTGGATTTATTATATTGTATTTACCTGTTACTAAATTTACTTCTACAAATTCGCTATTTGCAGCTGAGGGTGGTACAGCCACTTGATATCCAATGGGCCTACAAGTAAAAGTTTCCGGATTATCATGACCATAATTTCTACCGTTAATAGTAGAGTTATTATCTATCTGGGTTTGAGTTACATTTATTGTTTGTGTTCTAAAAGTACTGGAATTTGTAAACCCTGCTGGTTGCCCAAAATTTGTTGGTGGACAAGTAGCGCCTGGATTTATAGCAGTTTCATAAACAGTATAGTTCCCTGCTAAATTAAGATTTGAAAAGATATATACTCCAGATGCATTGGTTTGAACAGTTGTACATACCCCGTTAGGATCACGTATAACCACATAGGCGTTGGGTATTCCTGGTTCCCCTGGATTCAATGTACCATTATTATTTAAGTCATCAAAAACTACTCCTCTAATTGTTGCAGCCATAAAATCTTCCTCCATTCTCATATTTAACATAATGTAATTTTAATATTTACATATGAAATTTTAGTGATTAATTTATTTATTTGGTATTACTCTTCACTAATATATGATATGAAAAACTTTATATTATGCCATATAAGTATAGAAAAAACTTATATGAGTAAATATTATATAAAATGATTTTCTAAATTATTTATTAAATAATTAGAATTATAATAAATAAAAAACGGACAAATTTTCGATACTAAACTTAAAATAGTAATCCTATAAATTATCCATTTTATCTCATTTCTATTTATATTACTGGTAGTAATATTTTTAAAAACTAAACTTCTCTTTAACTACAGAAGTATCTTATGTATACTCTTCTATTATTCCATCTACCATCTTACATATAGGCTCTAAATTACAGGCCTTACAGTTATTTAGTATTTGTCCTTCTAATAGACTACATGTACTATCTTTGAAGCTAATATCGAATAAACTGGGAATTGCTATTAACCAATAAAAAATGCATTTGTTAAAGGACTAATACAAGTATTTTCTAATGTTACTGTATAGGCCACTGTTTCTCCAACATTTACAACAGGGATACTAACAGTTTTTAACAGATTTAAAATCCAAGAACTAAATAAATAGTTTGTATTAGGCTATACTGAAACTACATCTCTAAAAAAAACAGCCCCTGGATTAAAACCATTTACCACCATCATTCTTCCTGTTTCATTACCTATAGTATGGTCTGCAATACGCCACCAAGCACCTATTTGATTACTCATTGCATTAGTCATAATGTTTTGTACTGTATACTCACCATCAAGTGGTGTAAACTTAGTTGGATCTGGTAATACATAGGTAAAATCTGGGGTTACACCTGGGTAAGGTTCAACTGGAGCACCCGTATTAGCGGGAGTACCTGGAGGAAAAAAAACAAATGTTCCATTATCAACAACATTAATAAGATTTACATTTGAAACTGACACACATGGATCTAGTATATTTTGTATAGGTGTATATATAACTGGACCATCAAGGAAGTTTTCATTTGTTAAATCTTCTCCTGTAACAGTTACTAGAAGTGTATCTGGGGTTAAAGAATCTAGATTAGTTGAACCTGGTGGAGGGTTTGTCGCAAAGCTTATTGGAGGATTTGTTCCGACTGGAACAGGTCCAACTACTGCGTTATTGAAATTTCCTGGTGTTGGAACGCCTCCAAGTGTTCCAAAGGATTGTACAATTCTATAATCACCATTTGGTACATTTATAAATGAATAATTTCCATTAGCATCTGTAAGAACTACAAATCTAAGACCTGAAGAGGTGTTTTGTAATACCACGGGTACATTAACTATACCTGAATCTCCAGCATTGATCATAGCACTTCTATCTCGGTCCAATACAACTCTACCTGATATTGTTGGCATATATGTTCACTCCTTATAATTATTTTAAATAATAACTACTTTAATAAGTAATAGCTACTAATATCATATTACTTTGAAATCTGATTTTTAGATATCTCAATTTCATTAGTTACATTTCCTACTACTATAAATTCCTAATTCTTTAATTACAACATACATTAGTAGTCTAAAGTAGTCTAAAAAATGCGCCTAATTATATAGTATTCATTCTACTTATCTGGGTGATATATAAACTAATGGGATTTTCACTACTTAAATAAAGTTTAAATTTATGATAAATACCGTAATAATATTTATTAACATTTTCTCATTCTCCATTTTGAAAATAAACTATTTTTTAACTTTTATCTTCTTTTAAAAGCATTACAACAACATAATCATATTATATAAATATGGATCTAATTTTAAATTAAAAATTAATTTTCTATATGTTTTTTAATAGCTTAAAAGGAGTTGATATATTGGACGCTAAGAAAAGAATAGTATTTTTCATTTTACCAGGATTGGATAACTTTATTGATGATATTATTAAATATTTATCCCAAAAATATGATACAAAAAAAGTAATTGTAAATCACTATGATCAAATTGATGAAGAAATGAAAAAGGCAGATATTTGTTGGTTTGAATGGTGTGACCCTCTTGTAGCTTATGGAAGTAAGCTTGAAATGGCAAAAGATAAAAAAATAATATGTAGACTCCATAGTTATGAATCCTTTACTAACTATATATATCAAGTTAACTGGAGCAATGTTGATAAGGTTATATTTGTAGCAGAGCATATAAAAAGATTTGTTTTAAGTAAGATTTTTATACCTCAGGATAAAGTCTATGTTATTCCTAATGGTATCGATTTAAGTAAACAGGAATACAAAGAAAGAAAAAAAGGTTTTAACATAGCCTATGTTGGATATATAAATTTTAAAAAGGGACCTATGTTACTTTTGCATGCCTTTAAAAAGATTTTTGATACAGACAATAGATATAAACTTCATATTGCTGGAACTTTTGATGAAGAACGATATAGATTATATTTTAATCAAATGATTAAGGAATTTGGATTAGAAAAAAACATTATATTTTACGGCTGGCAAAAGGATATAAATAAATGGTTAGAAGATAAAAATTATCTCATTTGTACCAGTGTTTTAGAAAGCCAGGGCCTTGGTATTATGGAAGCTATGTCAAAAGGAATCAGACCCCTTATTCATAATTTTGTAGGGGCTAAAGAAGTATATCCTGAAAAATACGTATGGAGCTCTTTAGATGATATAGTAAATATGCTTTCTGATGAAAAATATTCCTCCATAGAATATAGAAATTTTATAGAAAACAATTATTCAATATCAGATACAAACCATAAGATTATAAGTGAAATTATAGAAGGAAAAGACACAAAAACACAACAAAACCATAATTTAATAAAACTTAATTCTGAAATATCTTTATATAATAATAAGATTATAAATACTCAAGGGGAACTGGTATACAGTCATAGCAATATGGAAAAAGAAATCACTGTAGTTACACCTATTTATAATGGAGAAATTTTTCTAGAAAATATTTTTAATAGTATAGCAAGTCAAACTATTAAAAATAAAGTGGAATGGATATTAGTAGATGATAAGTCCACAGATAACAGCCTAAATAAGTGTGTATCTTTAGCTGAAAAAAATAAAGACAAAATAGGAAATATAAAAATTTACTCTTTGGATAAAAATTCCGGAGCAATCTATGCTCTTAAATTCGGGTTTAATATGGCTGAAACCAATTATATAGGATGGATAAGCGTAGATGATTTATATGTAGATGCAGATAAATTAGAACAAGATCTATATCTATTAAAAAATAAAAATTATGATATTGTTTTCTCAAATAAAATGATTCTTGGAACTAATATTACACATGGAGCATTATATAATATGGATAATAATATTCTGAGCTTAATGAAATCAGATAATACAATGAAAAAGATAGCATATTTATCATATAGTAATCCTATAAATGGAAGTAGCCTTATTTTTTCAAAGGAAGCATATAAAAAATGTGGAGGTTTTGATACAAGCTTAGTTAATGTAGATGGTGATTGGGATTTACTAAGCAAAGCTATTTTATTAAATCTGAAATTTATTCACGACGATAAAACTGTTTTTAATACTTCTCATCCAAATCAAACCTCTAAAAGTACAATAAAAATGATAGTAGGTTCAAATATAACTAGGCTAAGAATTTTAAATTTATTAAAAAAACATGGAAATATGAAAGACTTTTTAAAATTTATAGAAGAATTTAATTGGCTTAATGATAGCTGTTTAAATATACGTCCTATATTTAGTTATCATCTAATTAAATTAAATAAAGATACTCTTAAAGATATAGGGAATAATTTTGCATATAAAATGGAAAATACATTTTACAAAAAAGATTTACAAAATATTTTTGAAAAATCAATAGAACTAATGGATAGTGAATCCTTTAGTGAATTTTATAAAAATATTAATCTTATAAAGGGGATGTAAAGAATTGAAAGATGTTATATTAGTTACAGGCGGATTAGGCTTTATAGGTAAAAAATTAGTTGAGAAATTAAAATTAGAATATAAGGATTATAAAATAGTTGTTTTAGATCAATATATTAGAGATTATGATGATTATATAAGATCAGATATTACTGATTTCGGTGAAATCTATACTAATGTAAGAAGAATAGATGGAAATATAAAATATATAATTCATGCTGCAAGTGAAGTTGGTAGAATAAATGGTGAAGAGCATCCTTGGAAAATGATTGACTCTGCAGTAAAAGGAACTTTGAATTTAATAAATATTGCATTAGAGTATGATGCTAAATTTGTATATTTTAGCACCTCAGAGGTTTATGGAGATATTTTTGACGATAAAGAAGTTATGGAAGACGATATGCTAAATGTAAGCCCTTTAACTTTAAATAATGTTTATGCTATAAGTAAATTATTTGGTGAAAGTTTAGTTAGACATTATGTTAAAAATTATGAATTAAAAGCAGTCGGTATAAGACCTTTTATGGTATACGGACCAGGAGTATATTCTTCAAAATATAAATCTGCCTTGGATATTTTTACATGGAAGCTTTTAAATGGCGAAGAAATTAATGTTGATAAAAATTGTGTTCGTTCTTGGTGTCATATAGATGATTTTATAGAAGGAATATTATTAATAATTAAAAAGCATAATTTTGATAGTCATGAATATCATGCATATAATATAGGAAATAACAAAGAATATAAAACTATAGAAGAAAGTGCAGAATTTATCAGAAAAGAATTATCTGCAGATCCTAGTTTAATAAAAAAGCAAACATTTAATGGCAAGTTTAAATCTCAAAGCAAATATTTTAATGCAGATAAATTGCAAAATCTGGGATTTATTCCAAAAGTAAGTATTGAAGAAGGTATAAAACAAATGATTGATTGGTATAAACAAATTAAAGAAGAGAATATAAAATGATAGCAGTTTTAGGAGCTAGTGGATTTATAGGACAAAATATTCAAAGTATCTTAAGTAAAAACTATGAAGAAGAATTTAAAGATATATTAATGATATACTTTAATAAATCAAATAATATATTACAGGGATTTAATAAAATAAGTTTTGATAATTTTGTAAAAAATGAAAAACTTATGGATAAAATTGATACTTTAATAGTTACTTGTGGAAATAGCAACACGAATATTAATACAAATAATTTCTATGAATTTATAAAAAAAGACACCAATTATATATTTGAAATGAAAGATAAAATAAAATGTAATATTGTATTTCTCTCTAGTGCAGCTGTATATGACGGAAACTTTGGCTGTGTTAAAGAAAACCAAAATATATATCCTAATAGTCTATATGGGATATGTAAATATAACGCTGAAATGGCTATAAAATATATAATGAAAGATGTAAAGAATAAAAAATTGATTATATATAGACTTACCTATGGTTATGGAAGGTTTGAAAGAGATAACAGATTAATGTCCTTAATTGACAGGTGTATTAAAGAAAATAAAGTTTTAAAAGTTAATGGCTATAATAATTATTTTAATCCACTATCTGCTGAATTTATATCTAAAGTTATGATTGAGTCGGCTAAAAATATCAGTGTTTTTCCAGGGGAAGAAATTATAAATTTAACACCTTCAAAAAAAATCAAATTAAAGGAAATGTTATACATTATTACATCCAACACCAATCTAAAATATGAATTAACCGTAGAAGAGCCTATTATTAAATACTTTCCTTGTAATTATAAACTAGAATACTATTTAAAAAAATTAAAATTACCAGAAGAGGATTTTGAAAAAAATATAATAGATTATTTTTCTTAGTTATAAAAATGGGGTTTAGGCTTTAAATTTTTATTTAATAGCTTGAGCTCTATTTTTTTAAAACAATTTTATTTTTTATTGTAGCATTTACTATGAAAACTGCATAGTATGTATTGAAGCTTTTGAAGGCTTCATTTTTTATAGAGGAAGTGATTTTTATATGGCTAACAGTATAGTTTTCTCGAATTCAGCTGAGGAACTAAAAACCTCTGTTTTTGGGTATGACGGCAGTAATTATTTACCTCTTAAAGTAAATCAATATGGTGAATTAGATATTAATGTAGGAACAATAAGTAAAATAGATTCTATCACTAGCGGTACTGTAAATGTAACTCAGGTTAATTCATTGACAAATGGTACTATTACTAAAGTAAGTTCCATCACTAATGGTACTGTTGATGTTACTCAATTAAGTTCATTGACAAATGGTACTATTACTAAGGTAAGCTCTATCACTAATGGTACTGTTGATGTTACTCAACTAAGTTCATTAACAAATGGTACTATTGCTAAAGTAAGTTCCATCACTAATGGTACTGTTGACGTAACTCAATTAAGTTCACTGACAAGTGGTACTGTAAATGTAACTCAAGTTAATTCATTGACAAATGGTACTATTACTAAAGTAAGTTCCATCACTAATGGTA
>OGSC01000408.1_pt1 | contig 22256 bp, 15 predicted proteins | sample 1573751 | NCBI WGS metagenome assembly OGSC01 (sample SAMN03295840, study PRJEB24534) | human gut metagenome | isolation source: fecal sample 8 from infant 5 | host: Homo sapiens | place: USA: Pittsburgh, PA | collected 2014-07
TATATTTTTTCATGTTCACCTTTCCTTTATATGTTATAATATCAATTGTGTTTAAGTTTAAATATATATGTATTTAAAATATAAATTCTATAAAAATTTAATGTTTTATAAAAAAAATTAAAATCCTCTTTATATAGTATAAACTATAAATAGGATAATTGTAATAAAGATTGATTTAAAAAATGATAATTGTTGTAAGTGTTAAAGAAAGTGTGGATTTTTTATTACAAAAATAATAATTTATTAAAAACATATAATTTATAAGGATATAATATATTTACATAGAACTAATACTATAGCATAATATAATTTGACTTGGATGTAAAATGTGAGGAGGAGTAATATATGTTAGATAAAGAAGAAGTAAAAGCTTCTGAAGAAGTAGTAGAAAATATAGAAAAAGAAAAGGAAGAAGAAAAAGTAAAAGAAGTTAATGATGAAAAAGTATCAGAAGATGAAACAGATAAAATTAATGAGTTTGTAGAAGAAGATGCTCTAAAAAATAAAGAAGAAGAAATTGATAAGTCTGCAAAAGAAGATAAAGAAGAAAAAACTAAAGAAGACGAAGTTCATAATGATATAAAGGATAAAGTTTGCTTTTTACAATACTTTAAAGAAGGAATAAAAAACACCTTAGGAATATTTGTAGTATCCATAGGGGTTTTAGCAGTAATAGGGTTAATCTTAAGATATATAATAGGGTTATATGTAGTAGATGCTTGGGGTATGCTATTTATTGTATATTTAGTAGTATCTTTATTCTATCCATACATAAAAGCTAAATTTTATAGAAAAAATAAATAAAATGGATAAATAATTAAGAGTATCTTAGGAGGCTCTTAATTATTATTTTTAATATAGAAAATAAAATTAATATAGAAAATTTTATTCCATTGCTTATAATTCTTATAATGTATATAAGAATTATAAACCACCTAAATTGATTTAATTAAAATTTAGGTGGAATAAGAATTCCATCTGAATTAAGTTTTGATTTGAAATAAATAAAGTGCTTAAAATAAATTTACTTTGAAAGGATGAAAACAAATATATGAGAAAAGGTAAGGAGTATGAATTTCTTATAGAAGAAACAGAATTTCCAGGAACAGGTATAGCAAAAAAGGATGGTCTACCAGTTTATATAAAAGGAACATTGCCAGGACAAAAGGTTTTAGCAAAAATAACTAAAAAAAGAAGAGAATATGCTCAGGCTAAACTTTTAGAAATAATAGAAAATGTGGATTATGCTATAAAAAATAAATGTCCTCATTTTGGTCAATGTGGGGGATGTTCAACACAATACATACCTTATGAAAAACAATTAGAAATAAAAGAAGAGCAATTATTAAAATTGTTTGAAAATAAGGACATAGAAGATTTTGAATTTTTAGGAGTAGAAAAAAGTCCAGAAGAATATGAATACAGAAATAAGATGGAGTTTACCTTTGGAGACATGGAAAAGGGTGGAGATCTTACTCTAGGTATGCATGTTAAAAATAGAAGTTTTTCTATTGTAACAGTGGATAACTGTGAAATTGTGGATAAAGATTTTAGGAGTATATTAACATCTGTGGTTAATTACTTTAGCAAAAAAGGATTACCTAAATATAGGGTAATGAGTCACGAAGGTTTTTTAAGAAATTTAGTTATAAGAAAAGCTAAAAATACAGGAGAGATATTAGTAAACATAGTAACTACATCTCAAATGGAATTTGATTTTAAAGAAATAGTAGATATATTATTAAAGGGAGAGTACAAAGGAGAAATAAAAGGCATTCTTCATACTATAAATGACACGTTATCTGACGTAGTTCAGGTAGATAAATTAGAAATATTATATGGAAGAGATTATATAATAGAAGAGTTATTAGGACTAAAATTTAAAATAGCTCCAGAAGCCTTTTTCCAAACAAATTCAAAGGGAGCAGAAAAACTATATAGCATAGTAAAAGACTTTTTAGGTGATGCTAGTTCAAAGGTAGTTTTTGATCTTTATTGTGGTACAGGAACTATAGGGCAAATAGTTGCTCCAAAGGCTAAAAAAGTTATAGGTGTGGAATTAATAGAGGAAGCAGTTAAGGCAGCTAATGAAAATGCAAAATTAAATGGATTAGATAACTGTGAATTTATAGCTGGAGATGTAGCAAAGGTTATAAAGGATTTAAAACAGAAGCCAGATATTATTATATTGGATCCACCAAGACCAGGTGCACACCCAGTAGCTTTAGAATATGTAGTTAAATTTGAACCAAAGGAAATAATATATGTATCTTGTAATCCAAAAACTTTAGTGGATGACTTAGAATATCTTATAGATAATGGATATAAATTAGAAAAGGTTAAGGGCATGGACATGTTCCCCCACACACCACATGTGGAGACTGTAGTAAGGATAGCGAAAAAGTAAAATAAGTAGAGTAAAAAAGCTAGTAAATAAGGATTTCTGAGCATTTCATCAATTTTCCCAGATGTTAGTTGGTAGATGATACCCTTTGAAACTCTTATGTTCTGTCTGAGGAAACATATCATTGCTTTAACTGTGGTTATGTTGACAGATTAGACGACAGTTATTTTTTTAAGGATTGAGAATTATAATAAATAATATGATGATGAATTATTTGAAAATAACTTACCATGTTTTATAATTTTGAATATAGATAAAGCGTCAAGGAGGTGGCGACTTGGCACAGCAATATACCAAAAAAATGATTCGTGAGGTATTCATAAAGATGCTGAATGAACGTCCAATTAACAAAATCACAGTTAAGGAAATTGCTACAGTATGTGAGATAAATAGAAATACTTTTTATTATTACTACACAGACATATATGCACTTTTGTCAGAGATATTCCAAACAGAACTTCAGACAGTAATTGATGAATATAATGATACACTTTCCTGGGAGGAGAGTTTTATTGTAGCTGCTAGATTTGCTTTAGAAAACAAAACAGCCGTTTATCATGTATATAATTCCATGCAGAGAGAAGAACTAGTGAACTATATATACAATGTATCAGGGAATGTGATGATTCGGTATGTTGAAAAAGTAAGCGAGGGTATCTCAGCTTCTTCGGGAGATAGAAAACTTATTGCTTCCTTTTATCAGTGTGCCCTTACTGAAATGGTGCTACAGTGGATTGCTGCCGGAATGAAGGAGGACCCTGATACTATTATTAGACGAATCGGGTATCTTTTCGATGGAAACATCGAATTGTCCCTTAAGCGAAGTGCTGGTTTAAATGATACCTAGTAAAAAACGATAGGAGATTTCTTTTTTATCAGACATTCTGACCTCAATGCCTAAAAATTAGATAAACAAACTGCGGTGTTCGAATTTTGAACACCGCAGTTTGTTTATCTAATGAAAAAGACACAAAAAAACTATATTATAGATTTATAGAGATCTTACAGATAATAAGTATCCACAAAATTAAAGGAGGACTCATTATATATTACAATATATGGGTATACTATTGGAGTGAATATAGAAGAACTCCAAACATAATGGTATAATTTAGAAAACTATTAAAAATTTAAGAAAGAGGGAGATAATAATGAAATTAAAAACACATGATGATAGACTTACCCTTACAAATGGAAGTTATCATGCTTTAGTAAATGCAAGAAAGCCTAAAGGAATTGAAGATAAAAAAGCTTATTTAATCGGTACTGGAATTGCTGCTTTAGCTGCTGGTTGTTTTTTAATTCGTGATGCTCACATGGATGGCAGCAAGATTACCTTCTTAGAACAATTAGATATTCCTGGTGGATCTTTAGACGGTCAAGTTCGTCAGAATGCGGGATATGTAGCACGTGGTGGACGTGAAATGGGTCATTGTTTTGAAGTTTTATGGAGTTTATTCAGTTCATTACCATCTACAGAAGATCCTAATATGACTGTTTTAGATCATTTTTATTATACAAACTACGATGATCCAAACTTTAGTAATTGTCGTATTACTAAAAATAAAGGTGAACGTTATGACAATGGCAAATTCAATTTGGGTCAAGACTTGGCAAAAGAATTAGCTGCTTTTGTAAATATGACAGATGAAGAACTTGAAGATAAAGCTATTGAAGATCTTCTTTCTGAAGACCTTTTAAACACTGATTTCTGGACATATTGGAGAACAATGTTTGCTTTTGAAAATTGGCATAGTGCTTTAGAAATGAAATTATATATGAATCGTTTTATCCACCATGTTGGGGGATTGCCAAGTCTTTCTGCTCTACAATTTTCAAGACATGACCAATATACTTCATTTGTAAAACCTATGGTTAAATATTTAGAAGACCATGGTGCTAAATTTGAATATGGAGTTACTGTTGATAATGTTGAATTCTCAATTTCAGATGATAAAAAGGTTGCAAAGAAAATAGTTGCAACAGATAAAACTGGAAAAGATATTTCTATTGATTTAACAGAAAACGACTTAGTATTTATTACTAATGGTTCTATGACTGAAGGTTCAGGATATGGTGATGACAATACTCCTGCACCATTTAATAGGGAACCAGAAGGATGTTGGAAGTTGTGGAGAAATATAGCGGCTCAATCAGATGAATTTGGAAGACCAGATAAATTCTGTACAGATACAGAAAAATCTAATTGGGAATCTTGTACAGTAACTTGTCATGATGAACGTGTTCCAGAGTACATTGAAAAGATCACAAAACGCTCACCATATGGCGGACGTACTGTAACAGGTGGAATAGTTACAGCACTTGATTCTTCATGGTTGATGAGTTGGACAATAAACCGCCAAGAACAATATTATGGACAACCAGAAAAAGATGTTTTAGTTTGGGTATATGGTTTATTCTCTGATGTCCCTGGAGATTATATTAAAAAGCCTATGAGAGATTGTACTGGTAAGGAAATCACAAAAGAATGGTTATATCATATAGGAGTTCCTACAGATAAAATTGAAGAATTAGCAGGATCATGTAGCGCAGTTCCTGTTATGATGCCATTTATCACATCTCAATTTATGCCTCGTGCAGCTGGAGATCGTCCATATGTTGTACCAAAGAATGGAGTAAACTTTGCTTTCCTTGGACAATTTGCTGAAACATTGGATGATCCAGGCCGTGATACTGTATTTACTATAGAATATTCAGGACGTACAGCTATGGAAGCAGTATATGTTTTAACTGGAGTTGAAAAAGGAGTTCCTGAGGTATTTGGTTCAAGATATGATATTCGTTATTTATTAAATGCTGGTGTATGTTTATTAGATGGAGAAAAACCAAAACTTGATTTACCACCAATGGCTAAACGTAAAGTTTTAAAACAAGTAGCAGGAACAGACATTGAAAAGTTATTAAAAGAATATGGAATTATTTAATGCCATTTGCAGTTAGATAATTTGATTAAAATCCCGAATTTTAAAAAAATCGGGATTTTAATTTATATGTAGTTATTATTCATATTGATACTTGGTATATTAACAATATAATAGAATTATCATACGAAGGAGGAAACTTTTGTGAAAGAAAAAACAGAGATCAAGCAAGGTTATATTCCTACTATAGAAGAAATGCAAAATCGGTATGAAGACGATTTGCGAAAAGAAGCCTTAAAATCATTGGAATATGAGAATAATAAAAAAATAGAAGAACAAGGGGCATTTTTTAAAGCTTTTCGAAAATTTGAAGAAAGGGATTATGATATTCCTCCTGATTCTAAAAAAAATAATGTGTATTATGAAAAATATAAAACTTATGTAGAAGAAGAAACAGAAAATAAGGGCAAAAAGATACAAGAAATTGAAAATTCAATTGGATATGAACAGTTTTTCCTTAGTTGGGAAAGAAGAGTTAATAGCGAAAGTAATAATTATAGTCATTATGGCAGTAATTCAGCTACAAGATATAGAGTTGATTGCATAAAAAGACTAGAAAAAGAGCTGGAGACAATTTTAGAAAATTCTCCGGAAGCATGGGAATTTTATTATAAACGTCAATTGACAAGTGATATAGAAACCCAACATCAGCAGCGTTTGGTAACTGTACCTTATGTAGTTAAAGCAAAACAAAAAGTAATAGATTCGTTAAATTTAGGTGTTCCTGTATATATTGTAGGACATTTGGGAAGTGGAAAAACACAATTAGCCACTGAAGCAGCTCTAGATTTTACTATTGAAAATAGAATACAAAGAGAATTAGAAGATAAAATGGAAGATTGGTTTTCTAGAAATCCAAATGCCACAGAAAAAGATGCTATTGAAAAATTTGGAGAATTTAATGAAGAAAGAAAACTTTACTATAAAAATATTTTAACTAATGGAAGTAAAGAGGAAATAGAATCACTGCAACCACTATTTATATCTGGATCCCATAATTTAACTTATGAAGATATGTTTATAGAGAAAACTTTGACTCTCAAACACAGTTTTTCTAAAGGATCTTATTCGGATTATCTGAATATGATTATAGGAGATTTTTATGAGTGGATGGATGAGCACAGAACTAGACTAGAGAAGATGACTGATGAAGAACAGTTGCAGCTTAAGATTCAAATATGGAAAAGTTTTTCCGATTTATTGGTAGCAAGTAATAGCGCTTTTGGTACTGAAATCAAAAAAATAGAAAGAGAAATTTTGATTGCAGTAAAAGAAGGTCGCCCTGTAATTGTAGACGAATTAAATACAATTGCCATGCAAAACCTAATTGCTTTAAATGATATTCTACAGCGCCATGCAGGAAATACAGCCTATATTACAGGGGTTGGTCCTGTTTTGATTAAGCCTGGATTTGGATTTATTGGTACAGGAAACCTGTCAAGTCAAATGGTCAATTATGAAGGAACCAATGAGTTAAATCCAGCCTTTAAATCACGTTTCGTAACCATTGAATATAATTATGTACCTCAAAATACAATTGGTTCTTTAGAAGATCAAGAGTTGCCAGAAAAAAATGAACTTTTTAGAATAATAATAGCGCGATTAACTGACAGAAATGGAAATATCCATCTTCCTAATTCCAAAAGAACATTAGAAGAATTGTTTAGATTTTCTCAATTGTGCAGGGTTACTCAAAACGTTTTTATGGGGAAATGGAAAGATGACGAAGCCCAAGAAGATTGCGGAATAGATGAACTAGAGTTGAGAGAGTCTGTATTATCAATTCGTAATATTTTACACGTTTTAGATAATTGGAATAAAGGAGAAGAAAAAGACTTGAGTAAAGCTTTGTGGGATGGCTTTATTAGTTCAATCACTTATCCTGACGATCAAAACTATATTCTTTCACAAGCAGTACGTTTTGGATTTTTCCCTATGGGAGAGGGATGGAAGGTTGAGACAAAAGGCATAGGAGAAGCAACCACAACATATGATGAAATTCGAACTCGTCCATATCACTATGTTCGCCCATTAACAGAAACTTTAAGTTATTTAGATGTAGTTCATCTTATATTTGGAAAAGGAACGCCAAGAAAAACTTTGCCAAAAGGACTAAAAGAAACTTTTGAAGCTGCTATTGATGATTCAGCCCAAATTGATGCCACAGAGTATCAAAAACTAGACCAACAATTATCTCATTTGGAGCATTCAAAAGATCTACTTGAATACTTAGAAGATAATGGAGAAGAAAAATGAAAATAAATTTATCAGTAGACGAAAAGGAGTTTAAGAGTCAAGTTAAAGATCTAAGAGAAAAATTGAATGAATGCCAAAGAGATGGAATTTTAGATGATAGATTTAAAGAACAATTAAATAAACTTTTAAAAATAGAAGAAGAGTTATTGACTGATTTAATTCCCTATTATCGAGTTTATGCAAATGATATCCAAAAAACTTCAATGAGGATAAATCCAATAAAACAATTGGGAGCTTTTAGTTTTGATAGTTTTTTACAAACTATATTGAGGATTAATAAAAACCTTTTTATTACAAGTAGTATAGATAGAAAAGTTCAATTTTTTTATATAGATATTGTAGATGATTTTTCTGATCATAAACAAATTGAAGTAGAGTGGAGTCCTCCTATTAAAGAAATAAAAGAGACGATTTCCTTTATATATAAATTGAATGACAAAGAAATTTTGCTTTTAGGGGTCAGAGGAGGATGCTATCTACTTTCAAGCGATAATTTTGATAAGCTGCCTAATGTTAATGAGGAGATTAAAGTTAAAAGGATTCAAGCAAATTATGACTTTAATGGATTTGGAAGATGTTTAGCAATTAGAGATGGTTTATTTGTAGTGGAAAATGGAGATGAAAAGTTAAATTTATTTGAAATAATAAAAGAAAGTGATAAATATAGTTTGTTTTTTTATAAATATATATATTCCACTATTCCAGATTGGACTACACTAGAAAAAATAAATGAGGATTATTTTGTAGTTGGAACAAAGACGGGAAAATTATATTTTATCAAATATGAGAACAGAGAATTTATTGTTATAGAAAAAATTGATTTTCTAAATGATGAAATAAGGCAAATTAGATTCTTAGAGGATGAAAATGGTAATAAGAATTTCATTATAGTGGCAGGGAATAAAGGGCAGCTTAAGATATTTTCTTTATATGAGGATTCAAAAAATATAAAAATAGAATTGAATGATTTGAAAGGCAATTTGTTTGACATTCGATCTAAAAAAGGCACAGCTGTAGTTTTAAGTGAAGATGGAATTATATACTTACTTGAAGAGAATTTTGGAAATTGGTATCTAAATGAAGATGCAACGATTAAAGACATCTTTTTTACTAATGTCTTTAAATTAGATGTTTCAAAATATTTACTCATGGATATAGAAGGTAAATTAAATCTATTGTACATTGATCGAATTGACACACCAAAAGACTTGTGGAATCTGCCGCTGTATTAATAGGAGGGGATGAGTATGTTTGACTTTGATGAACAAACACTAATTGAAGAATCTAAAAAACATTGCCAAGAATTTCTACAAAAAGAACAACGCTCATTAGCCACATTTACAGGAGATTCTAGTTTGATGTATATTCCTGATTCAAAACTACAAAGATTTTTATTAGACCCTTCCAAGGGAGTTTTATATTTGCCCTTGGAAAGTTTTTTGGATAGAAAATTAGATGATAATCAAATTATGTGGCATATCTATTATGAGCTAGCATTATATCCTGATTGGAAAAAGCAAACTAAAAAATATCTGAATAGAAAAAAAGATTGGCAGAAAGAAATTGATCACATGACAAGCTATATTATGACTAGAGTAAAAAAAGAAGGACTAGAAGATGATCTTGCATACCAACCAAAAATTATTTCTAATTATGTGAGAAAAGAAATTTTTGATTTGTTACATCTAGTGGATAAACAGACATCATTTCTAAGAGTTTTGCAAATGTGTCCTATATATAGGGATGAAGAAAATTTTAAAAAAATTGTTTCATATATGAGAAAAACAGGTAAGACCATTGAGTCAATTTCTCAAATGCCTAGACATAGAGCTTTTGCAAATAGCTTTTTTATTATTGAATTATATAAAATAGAGCCTAAAATTGAAGAGTGTGTTGAAAGTCCCTTTGATAGAAAAATTTTCAATCAGCCTTTTTTTGATTTTATTCATTATCAATTAGTTAGACAGATAAATAATAGTCAAGGAATTATAGAGAGAGATCCATTCATTCGTTCTTTCATCTTTCCAACTTTTGAGCAATTGTGGAAGCAAGAAATTGATGAAATGATGTTATATAAATCAAAAGGACAAAAAGAAGAGCAAGTTAAAGGAAGTGAAAATCCTTTTGAACAGTCAAAAGCAGATGAGATACCAGATTCACTGGAATCTACTCAAGAAGAAGTGGAAAAGATTTTAGAAGAAATGATAGATCAACAAGATCAAATAAGTACGTGCATACAAAATACCATGCAAGGTAAAGTAGATTTAGAGCCTTATGGGATTAGCCAATCAGATCAACAATTGTTTCAATTTTATTCAAATAAAATGAAATTGGAAAGAGAACAAATGCGTCAATTTTGGAAAAAGTTGATAGGGGACGCAAAAAAAGAAGTGAGTGTAAAAAAAGATGGTCAAGTAAAGGGAAAACTAGATGTGGATAGCTTTATTAATTTTTATCCGGATTTTGTAGAAGCTGAAAAAAAGGGGAATTATAAAAACCTTCTGATTTTTAATAGATACTTACTAGAAACTCAAGCAGATATATTGCCTGAAAGAATAGAGATTTCTTTTGTTATAGATAATTCAGGATCAATGAATGCGTCAAAAATTGAGGCGTCAAGAAAAGCTTTGGCAGTGACTTTGTTGTCTATAGATGATTTTAATAGATATCTGAAAAGCAATGCAGAACAATTGAATCAAAAAGTAGAAGTTTTAAGTGAAACCTGGTTTTTTGGCAGTAAGTATTATAATGTTAAAGAATTTAACGATAAAAATGTGAAGGAAAAAGAAAAAAGCGACATAATTCGCTCAATTGTAAAGCTAGATGCAACAGATGGAGCAACTGATGATGCAAGTTGCCTTAGAGAAATATCCAATAGAATTACATCTATACAGGAAAGTGAACTCAAAAAAGGAAAACAAATAAAGATAGTCTTCGAAATTACAGACGGTGCATCAAGTTTTCCAGGATCAGCAAAAGAAGCCGTACAAGAATTATTATCTAAAAATGTTGAAGTCTATGCATTTCAAATAGGAAAGAATAGCGAAACAAATGAAAAAATATTTAACTTCGTATGGAATGAAGGATACAAACAACCACACGGAGTAATGATTGGTGAACAAGTAGAAAGACTACCAAAAGAATTGCTAAAAGCAGTAGGAAAAAATATGCAGTCTATTTTTAATAATTAGTTGGATAAGCATAAAATCAAAACCTTCATGTTAATTCATCAATTTATATGAGATAATATCTCTAACGTCAACAAAGGAGGTCATCTCGAGTGAAATAGGAATAGATATGTATGAAAATATAAAATATTACAAGGATATACAGTATAAATACCGGAAATATATAGACATTTGAGTTCATGAAATAAAAACTAATAAATTATCTTATTACAAAAAAATACTAGTCTACCACTAAGAAAATGCTATATACTTATGGTATCATTATTGTAGTACCTCCACGTGTGAGGGAAGTTTCTGTGGATATGGAGTGGCGGTATCTGATTTTAAGAATCCGGTTATTAAGTGGAATATAAACTATACTTATATTCAAAAAGATGGAATTAATCAGGATTTTGGAATTTATGATGATCCAGACAGTTTTTTTCAAAGCATTCTCAGCAATTTAAAATAGTAAAGAAGTTTGCTTACCAGAATAAATGAAACAAACAATCAAAAATCAAAAAAGTTCTTTAGATAAAAAAATAAGTTAAATAGAATGCGGCAAGAGGTTTAATTTAAACCACTTACTGTTTTCTATTTATTTAAATTAAACTTATATTTCAGAAGTTTATTTGAATAATACTTTTAAATATTTTTGACAATGCTATAATACTTAATTAATCATATTTAAATGTATATACATTTAAATATGATTAATTATTTTTCCACTATACGAACTAAGTGTATAGTTAGATATAGCAGTTCATCATTAGAAATTTTTTTATTTAATATTTTTTTTACGTATTTTCCAATTAATTTAGCACACTTAACTTCTTCAGGATATTCTTTTATAATTTGTTCAAAAATAAATGTCTCTTTAGATTCAATCAAGGTGTCATCCAGTAAACGCTGAACAAAGAACTGTAAATGGGTTAAGAATCTGGAATAGTTAAGTGAATCTTTATCAATTGTTATATTGAATTTATATTGAATTATATTAAAAATATCTTTTAACATTTTTATTGTGAGCATTGTATTTTGCATTACGGCTTCATCTGTTTGTGCATTAACAAAATGGAATGCAATATTGCCTGCTTCTTCTTCTGGTAAATTTACATTAAGGTTATCATTAATATATTCAACTGCATATTTTCCTATTTTAAATTCCTCTGGATAAAATTTTTTTAACTCCCATAGCAAACGATTTTGTAATGTTATATTTTTTTTATATCTTGTAAGTGCATAAGAGATGTGATCTATTAGTGTAATGAAAATTTGGTCATTTAATTTTCCACCTAATTTTTTACTGGCGTATTGTATAATATCATTAGTAATTTCAATATATTCATTAGGAGTTTCTTCAATAAGTTTTACATATTCTTTTGTGTTAGTCTCATTTTTTAATACAAATATTTTTTCTATTTTATCTACATCTATTTCTTCTCCTGATTTGCGTCTGAAACCAAGACCTTTCCCCATTACAAGAATTTCTTTATCATTTTCATCTCTTGCTAAAATAAGACTATTATTCATCACTTTAACTATTTTCATCTTATTCACCCTAAATAATTTTTATTTATATAGAAGTTTTATAAATTACTTCCATTAGTATTTATAACATTCTTATACCAATTAAAACTTTTCTTTTTTATTCTTTTCAAGTCTTTTAAATTAGATTCATCTCTATTAACATATATAAAACCATAACGCTTGCTATATCCTTGATGTGTACTCACAACATCAATTACAGACCATGGACAGTAGCCAATAACATCTACACCATCATTAATTGCTAACTTAAGTTGTTCTAAATGCTTTTTAATATAATCAATTCTATAATCATCATTTATAATTTTATTTTCTTCTATAACATCAGGTGCACCAATTCCATTTTCAGTAATTAGAATGGGTAAATTGTATCTTTCACATACTTTTCTTAATGTCAATCTAAGACCTATAGGATCAATAACCCATCCATATTTTGTTTTAGAAACATAAGGATTTTCTGCAGGGCGATATACACCTTGCTCACCTAACATTATTTGTTGATCACCAGCTCTAGCAGATATATCAGAAGAATCACCTTTGCTTTCTGAAATTGTAGCTGTTGAGTAGTAGTTAATAGCTATAAAATCAGGTTTAGCACTGCTTAGGATTTTCATATCCTCATCTAATATAGTAGGTTGTAAATTTCTATCTACTAAATAACTCCAAGCTAGTTTATTATATCTTCCCCATACGGCTATATCAAGAAAACTCCAGCAACGAATAGTTTCCCAATTATGAGCTGCAATAGCATCGGAAGGATTACAGGTTTCAGCATACATTGCGGTTGTATTAATAGCTGGACCTATATTAGCATTTGGATACATTTCATGACACAAATTCATTACTTTTGCTTGAGCTAAAAGCATATGATGATTTTGTTGATATAATTCTTTTTTAGAAGGTAAAGATTTTCCTTTAGGCATTCCTATAGCACCGGGATGAAGTATCATAGTATTTTGTTCATTTATTGTTAGCCAGTATTTTATCTTTGATCCAAAAGATTTGAATAATACTTTTGAGTATTCAACAAAGGCATTAATTGTATCACGGTTATTCCAGCCTCCCTTTTCTTCTAATGAATATGGTAAATCAAAATGAAACATTGTAACTACTGGTTCTATATTATATTTTAGTAGTTCATCTATTAGATCACTATAGAATTTAATTCCATCTTGATTAATTTCACCAATTCCATTAGGAATAATTCTAGTCCATGCTATAGAAAAGCGGTATGCTTTTAATCCAAGTTCTGCAAAAAGTTTTATATCTTCTTTAAATCTATGGTAGTGATCACTAGCAATTTTAAAATCTGCTGTACCTTCAGGATGTTCACACATATCTATTATTGATAATCCTTTACCATCCTCATTCCAAGCTCCTTCTACTTGATAAGCAGAGGTAGAACCCCCCCACAAAAAGTTTTTTGGAAATCCTTTAATATTTTTATATAGCATTTATAATTTCTCCTTTCAATAAGTTAAGCCTAGAAATAGAATTTTTATAATATTTATTATTTAATTTTTATAATGTTATTACCAAATGTAACTTCATTTTCTTTTTCACCTACTATTGCTTCGTATTTATCTGAATTACAAATGATTACTGGAGTAACAGTATCATAACCTAATTTTTTAATTTCATTTATATCGAATTCTATTAATTTATCTCCAATTTTAACTCTATCTCCGCTTTTTACAAAAGACTTAAAATGCTTTCCTTCAAGATTTACTGTATCAAGTCCTATATGAATTAAAATTTCAACCCCATTATCTCCTTGTAGTGCAACAGCATGTTTTGATTCTAGTACAGTTGAGACTATTCCTTCAATTGGAGATACTACATTGCCATTATTAGGTAGTATAGCCATACCTTTTCCTAAAAGTTCACCTGAAAATACATCATCATTAACTTGAGTTAATGGAATTAATTTTCCAGAAAGGGGACTAGCAATTTCAATTATATTAGTATCAGATATAGTAGTTTCATTTTTATTAGTGACAGAAGTTTTTATAGATTCCTCATCTATTGAATCTTCAAAACCTAAAATCCAAGTTAATATAAATGTAACTACAAAAGCAATTAAACAAGTAATTAAAGCATGTATTATATTCATTGGATTTTTACCAATAAAGGCTGGAAGAGCTGCTAATCCTGGTGAAACAAATGCATAACGGACAAGACCAGAAAGTCCTGCATATATTCCTCCACATCCACCACCAATCATAGCTGCTATTAATGGTTTTTTTAGTTTTAAAGTAACTCCATAAAGTGATGGTTCTGTTATACCTAATAATGCTGTTGTACCAGCTGAGCCTGCAAGTTGTTTTAAATTTTTGTTTTTACTCTTTACGGCGACACATAAAGTAGCTGCACCTTGAGCTATATTTGAAGCTAACATACCAGGTCCATTTATCATTTCTGAACCATTGTTAGTTAATTGCATTGTAGCAATAGGAGTCATAGCCCATGCTGTACCAGTTACAACAAGGAAAGGTTGAAATGCTCCCATAAGCAAAGGTATCAACCAGCTAGCTTTTCCGTTAATAAATGCTGCGCCAGCAGCAACTAAATCGTTTAAATATGTACCAAAAGGACCTATAACAATTAAAGCAAGTGGAGCTGTAAGTAATAAAATTATCAATGGTTTAGTAAAGAATTTAATAATTGATGGTGATATTTTTTCTGCAAATCTTTCTATATAAGACATTGCCCAGACAGTAATAATTATTGGTAATACAGAACCTGCATAATTGGTTAATCTTACAGGTATACCTATAAAATGTACTGCTTTTCCAGATGTCATAAGAGATGTTAAATTAGGATGTAATAATGCTCCAGCGATAGTTATTGCTAATATGGGATTACATTCAAATTTAATTGCTGCACCATATGCTAATAGTATTGGCATAAAGAAAAATGCTGCATCTGCAATAGTGTCTAATAGATAATAAGTTTGACTATCAGCAGATAAAAGGCCTGTTAAGCTTAAAATAGATAATACAGCTTTAATCATACCAGCACCTGTAATTGCTGGTATCATAGGTGTAAATGTTGTTGATATAACGCTTATAAAACGTGAAACTATATTTTCTTTTTCTACATTTTTATTGTGTTGCTTATTTGGAGAGTTAATAAGATCTGATGTCTCATTAATTATGGCTCTGTAAGATGTTTGAACATCATTTCCAATAATGACTTGGAATTGACCACCTTTATCAACCACACTTATAACTCCGGGTAAATTTTCAAGGTTTTTCATTTGAACCTTTGATTTATCATTTAGTTCAAATCTAAGTCGTGTTGCACAATGAGTAAGTTTGTTTACATTTTTGGCCCCACCTACAAGTTCTAATACTTGAAGGCCAACTTTTTTATAATCCATAATTTTTCCTCCTATATTAAAATTAAAAATAAAAAAAGACCAAAATAAAATGTATTTCTCATAAAAGAAATCCATTTTTATTTTGGTCTTGCCTGCATTACCAGTAACATGCCTTAACAAAAATGTGTTAAAACATATGAAATTGTTTACTTGCATATATAATAACATAGATTTATTATGCATGCAATATATATCTTGTAATAAATTTAATTATTATGAGTTAAATTGTAGAATTTTGAATTCAAGTAAATAAAGCATATATAGGAATATTTTAAGAAAAGTGAAATTGATTAGTATCAAAATGTGTATATAAGCATTGAAAAGGCAGTACTATTGATAATAGGTATAAGCCCCAAAAAAGACATAGATAGCAGTTGATGATTAAAAGAATTAAAGGTCAGAGAAATTTTCTGTATTTCTATAAATGAGAACTAGCATGGCAATGAAAATGATTTAAATAAACTATATAGTAATATAATATCAAAATAATTGATTCAGAAAAACATATTTATTATATGATTTTCATATAGTAAAAGAGATTTGTAGAATATGCTTAAGGTTAAGAAGCTCTAGTTATAAAAACTCGTTGCAGAAACATATTTATGGACTATTTTAATTAAAAGGGAGGCATATTTATGTTATTTAAAACTATGGAGCAACATGAGAAGTTGAGGATAAAAATTAGAGAGTTTGCTGAAGAAGAAGTTAAGCCTATTGCATTTATGCTGGATCAAGAAAATAAATTCCCTTTAGAATCAATTCATAAGTTAGCTGATATGGATATGATGGGGATACCATATCCAAAAGAATACGGTGGAGCAGGTTTAGATGTAATAAGCTATGCAATAGCTGTTGAGGAATTATCAAGAGTAGATGGTGGTACAGGTGTAGTTCTCTCCGCTCATACATCTCTAGGTTCATATCCAATTTTTGCTTACGGAACAGAGGAGCAAAAGCAAAAATATCTAGTTCCATTGGCAAAAGGAGAGAAGATTGGAGCCTTTGGTCTTACGGAGGAAAATGCAGGTAGTGACGCTGGAGGTACAGAGACTACGGCTGTTTTAGAAGGGGATAATTATGTTTTAAATGGAGAAAAGATTTTTATCACCAATGCAGGTGAGGCAGATATTTATGTTATTTTTGCAGTTACTACACCTAATATAGGTACTCGCGGCATTAGTGCCTTCATTGTTGAGAAAAGTTTTCAAGGATTTAGTTTTGGAAAACATTATGATAAGATGGGTATTCGTTCTTCTGCTACTGCAGAGTTAATTTTAAACGATGTTAAAGTTCCTAAGGAAAATCTATTAGGTAAAGAGGGTGAGGGTTTTAAGATTGCTATGTCTACCTTAGATGGTGGTCGTATTGGTATTGCAGCTCAAGCCATAGGAATTGCTCAAGGAGCATATGAAAATGCACTTGAGTATTCAAAAGAAAGAATTCAGTTTGGCAAACCTATTTGTCACCAACAGATTATTGCTTTTAAGTTAGCAGATATGGCTACAAAACTTAGAGCAGCTAGATTACTTGTTTATAGTGCAGCAGATATGAAAGAAAATCATGAGCGTTATAGTATGGAAGCTGCTATGGCAAAACAATATGCTTCTGATGTTTGCTTAGAGATTGTCAACGATGCTCTTCAAATATTTGGTGGAAGTGGCTATATGAAAGGTATGGAAGTTGAGCGCGCCTATAGAGATGCTAAGATTTGTACAATATATGAAGGAACTAATGAAATTCAACGTGTTGTTATAGCTGCCAATATTATAGGTAAAATGCCAAAAACTAAGAATACAGGTCAAACTTATAAAAATAAATCTGCTACAGGTTATCGTAAAAAGACGATTTTTAAGAAAGGAACTCCTAAAGAAAGAGTGGATGCACTTGTGGAAGCTCTTAAAGCAGATGGTTATGATTTTACAGTTGGAATTCCTATAGATGCTCCTATAAATAAAGCTGAAAGAGTAGTCAGTGTAGGATTAGGTATAGGAAAAAAGGAAAATATGAAACTTATAGAAGATTTAGCAGTTCAAGCTGGCGCAGCTATAGGCTCTTCTCGTCCAGTAGCAGAAACACTTAAATATGTACCATTGAATAGATACATTGGTATGTCTGGGCAAAAATTCACAGGAAATTTATACATTGCTTGTGGTATTTCAGGTGCAATTCAACATTTGAAAGGTATAAAGGAAGCTTCTACAATTGTTGCTATAAATAATAATCCTAATGCTAAAATCTTTAAGAACTCAGACTATGGAATTGTTGGAGATTTGATGGAAATATTACCATTGCTTACTGATGCTTTAGACAACGGAGAACCTAAGAAGGCAGCACCCCCAATGAAAAAAATGAAAAGGGCTGTTCCAGAAAAAGTTCGTCCAACTTGGAAATATTACGTATGTAATGGATGCGGTTATGAATATGATCCTAGCGTAGGAGATCTTGAAGGTGACATAACTCCAGGTACAATCTTTGAGAATATGCCTAAGGATTGGACTTGTCCTGCTTGTGGCGAAGGAAAAGATATGTTTATAGAAGCTTGATTTTTATAAATAAATAGACATAATAATGTGCTTTTAGCGTAAAGGAGGATTTAATCTATGTATTGTGTTAGAAATATAACTGAAGATCTTTATTGGATTGGTGGTAATGATCATAGACTTGCTCTATTTGAAAATATTCATCCCATTGAGAGAGGTGTTTCCTATAACTCTTATCTACTTTTAGATGAGAAGACAGTACTATTTGATACAGTTGACTGGTCAATTTGCCGTCAATTCATTGAGAACATTAAAGGGGTTTTAAAAGATAGAACTTTAGATTACATGGTAATAAATCATATGGAACCAGATCATGCAGCTTGCATTGAAGAAATTATTCTTCGTTATCCAGATGTAAAGATTGTGTGTACTGAAAAAGCTTCCATGTTTATGCATCAATTTGATTTTAACGTTCAAGACAGAGTAGTAAAGGTTAAAGAAGGAGATAATATGTCCTTTGGTAAACATAATGTTGCATTTATGTTTGCTCCAATGGTACATTGGCCAGAAGTTATGGTAACATATGATACCACTAATGGTGTATTATTCTCTGCTGACGCCTTTGGTACTTTTGGTGCATTAGATGGTAAAATGTTTAATGACGAGGTGGACTTTGATAGAGATTGGATTGATGAAGCTAGAAGATATTATACAAACATTGTAGGTAAGTACGGTGTTCAAGTTCAAGCTCTTTTGAAGAAAGCTAAAAAACTTGATATTAAGATTATCTGTCCGTTACATGGACCAGTATGGCGTAGTGATTTAGGATATTTCTTAGATAAGTACGATAAATGGAGTCGATATGAGCCTGAGGAAAAGGGTGTAATGATTGTTTATGGAACAATGTATGGCAATACCGAAGCTGCTGCCAATAATTTAGCAACAAAGTTAGTTAAAAGAGGAATAATTAATGTGGTTATGTATGATGTTTCAAAAACTCATGTTTCATATTTGATTTCTGAGACATTCAAATATAGTCATGTAGTTCTTGCTTGTGTAACTTATAACTTAAAGATTTATCCACCAATGTTAGGATATATAATGGATATAAAGGCATTAAATCTTCAAAAACGTACTTTTGCTCTTATAGAAAATGGTTCTTGGGCTCCTCAATCAGGAAAACTAATGCGTAAACATTTAAGTGATATGAAAGAAATGACTATTTTAGATAATGATATATCAGTCAATTCCAGTGTGAAAGAACAGGATGAAGATTCAATTGATGACGTTGCTGATAGTATTATTCAGTCAATGAAATAATTTTATAAAAATATAAATTTAGGACCAATTCATGGACAATTCTGGTGAGTTGGTCCTTTTTGAATATTTGTCAAAAACAAAAGAAAGTGTTATATTATCAAGTGGTTCTAAATTTTAGAACCTGTAAAATTTAATCCAAAGCCTAGCGCTATAATAAAATTTTAAAAATTAAAATTTAAACTATGAAGGGAGGCATGTCTAAGCTTTTCTAGGCTTTTATTAGGCAAGAAAGAATATGAAAAACAAAATATCTACAGCAGAAATGATGGAGAAAGAGAGTATATCAAAGGTGCTCTTAAAATTATCAGTACCTGCAATAATAGCTATGTTAATTAATGCTATTTACAACATAGTGGATACTATGTTCGTGGGAATGTTAAATAACACTAGTGCTATTGCTGCCGTATCTATAGTATATCCACTATTTATGTTTATTGGAGCTATAGGGGTTATGTTTGGTGCAGGAGGTGCTTCCTATCTATCAAGATTGTTGGGAGAAAAGAAAAAAGAGGAAGCTGATAAGACGCTAACATCTACTATAATAATTGGATGTATATTCAGCTTAATTTTTACTGTGATTTCTATAATATTTTTAGATAAATTTTTATTAATGTATGGAGCAACAGAAACAATAATGCCATATGCCAGAGAATATGGATATACAATAGTATTAGGAGCGGTTTTTACTATTGGGACAGGAATAATGAGTAATACTATTAGAGCAGAGGGAAATTCAAAATATAGTATGATTGCTACCTGTATAGGAGGAGTTATAAATATAATATTAGATCCTATATTCATGTTTAAATTTGGTATGGGTATAAAAGGTGCTGCAGTTGCTACAGTTATATCACAGATAGTATCTTTTGTTTTTCTTTTAAGATATTATTATTCTAAGAAAAGCTATATAAAATTAGGAATCAAGTTTTTTAAACCAACTTTTAATATGTTTTTTGAAATACTTAAGATAGGTATTCCTATTTTTGTAACTCAAGTATTGGCCAGTTTTGCTTTAGGTTTCATGAATTTAGGAGCAAAACCTTATGGAGATGCAGCTGTAGCTGCTATGGGAATAGTATTTAGAGTTATGTCTATAGGATTTTATATAGTGTTTGGAATTGGCCAAGGATTCCAACCTGTTGCAGGATATAATTATGGGGCTAAAAATTTTGCTAGATTAAAAGAAGCTGTAAAATTATCTATTAAATGGAGTATTATATCTGGAATTGTTATATCTATTTTATTTATAGTTTTTGCAGAAGGGTGTATGCTCATATTTACAAGGGATAGAGAAGTTATAAATATAGGAATAAAAGCCTTTAGAGCAGCAAGTTTGTTGTTCCCACTTTTTGGATATATAAATACTTATGCAGTATTATATCAAGCCTTAGGTAAGGCTTTAGGAGCCTTTATATTATCTATTTCTAGACAGGGTATATTTTATATACCTTTAATATTTATATTACCAAAATTTATAGGATTAGAAGGAGTAATATTCTGTCAAACTGCAGCGGATGGCTTGGCGTTTATAGAAACTTTTATAATGGCAATTTGGTTAAATAAGAGCCTAAAAAAGGAAATGGTTGAAGAGACTAATTTAGACTCAGTAAAGAAAGTTTCATCCTTATAAAGACCAGATTGAAAGTATATATATGGAAAAATGTTTACAAATATATGTTAGTTAGAGTTTCTCAAAAGTCTTATTTATTAATACAAATAAAAATAAGCAAAAATAAAAGGTGGCATAGTATATGTGTCACCTTTTATTTTCGCTTATTTTTTTATTTAATGAACCTAATGTAAGCGATATCTTTATTTCCCTAGAGTTTTATATTATACAATTTTTAAAATTATATAAAAATTTAAAACACTATTATATACATATTTAAATGGGTTAAGTAAATTCTTTTAATATAAATAGCATTAATAAAAATAATATTTATATGCACGAAATCTATTATTTGCTTTTTTTACCAGAACATTTCTCACAATATCCATAGAAATTCATTTCCAAATCAGTAATTTTGAACAAAAAGTCTTTATTTATTTGATTTTTAACAGTATTAATAAAGTTATATTGACTAAAGTCATATCGACAATCTATAATTTTTTTACAACCAAGGCAAATAAGATGAGGATGATGTTTATTATGAACTTCAAAATTTGTATCTTCATTAAAAAATAGTTTATAACAATTAACTCTACCTTCTAATAATAAATGTTCTAACAAATCTAGTTTTAATAATGTTTGAATGGTTCTATAAACAGTAGCTAAGCCAATTGACGGACAAATTTTTTTTACTAAATAGTAAATTTCATTTGCTGTTAAATGATCATTTTTATGATCAAAGAAAATTTTTAAAATCATGATTCGTTTAGTTGTAAGTTTGATATTATTAGAGTGAAAAATATGTTTATAAAATTCTAATTCCTTTGACATATAGATTCTCCTTAAACTTTGGTGTTAAGTAATAAGCATAAAATTTGGATATAAAGACATTATATTATTGTATTTATTTAAATAAAATCATTAAATAATTTTTGAAAATTGGATAAGCATCAATTTATATCATAAAGTTGTTTATGCAACATTATAATTATATATTGATGATTGAAAAAGGTTAAAAGTTAAAATAGAATATACATGTAGATGATAATTAATATCAATTACTTATTAGGTAAGTATATAAGGCTATTAGAGAGAAATATTAGTGAATTTATGTTATTGTTAATAAAAAATTATAGAATTTATTTAAA
>OGSC01000409.1_pt1 | contig 22244 bp, 26 predicted proteins | sample 1573751 | NCBI WGS metagenome assembly OGSC01 (sample SAMN03295840, study PRJEB24534) | human gut metagenome | isolation source: fecal sample 8 from infant 5 | host: Homo sapiens | place: USA: Pittsburgh, PA | collected 2014-07
TCTGAATTTGGATTTAATGAATTTTAATATTTTATAATAATAATAAATTATTGTTACATAAATATTTTAATTGAAAATATAATTTTTTAGTAAAGATGGTGGTGGGTTTGCAGAATATTATTTTAATAGGTATGCCTTTAAGTGGGAAAAGCACCTTAGGTAGAGAACTTAGTAAGATTTTAAAATATGATTTTATAGATACGGATGTACTTATAGAAGAAATAGAAGGTAAAAATATAAAAGAAATATTTAAAATATATGGGGAAGATTATTTTAGAGAAAAGGAATTAGAAATTATAAACAAGCTAAAAAAAGAAAAGAATAAGGTTATATCTACAGGTGGGGGGCTTCCCATATATAATGGGAACATATATAAATTAAAGAATATTGGCTTTACAGTATACCTTAAGGTGCCATTAGAAGAGTTAATCAAAAGAATGGTAAAAAAAGAAAATAACACAAGGCCTCTTTTAAAAAACAATGATACAAAATTTTTAGAGGGAATGTACAAAGAAAGAATAGATATTTATGAAAAAGCTCATACTATAATATGTAATACTAGCAAAGAGGAAAGCTTAATTGCAATTGTAAGAGCCTATAAAAAGTGTAAGGGTATATAAAAGAAAAAAATAACAATATATGTATTTTATGAAAAAATATTTGCAAATACCCATAATATTATTTGCAAATAAAGTGAAGTTTTGATAAAATATCATTGTTTGAGTATTATATAGGACAGCATATAGTATCATTAAAAAGGAGAAGGCTTTAAAGGTGAATAATATATTGATCATTAATGGACCTAATTTAAATTTATTAGGTAAAAGAGAGCCGGATGTATATGGCAATATTACCTTGGAAAATATAAACAAAGAAATAAAATCACATTTTAAAAATGAAGATTTAAAAATAGATTTTTTTCAAAGTAATGAAGAAGGAACAATTATAAATAAAATAATTGCATCAGAAGAAAAATATAATGCTATAGTTATAAATCCTGCAGCCTATTCTCATTATAGTATAGCTATATTAGATGCTATAAGAAGTATAAATATCCCTGTAGTAGAAGTTCACTTAAGCAATATATATAGAAGAGAAGAATATAGAAAAAAATCTGTTACTGCGGAAGCTTCTTTAGGTGTTATTAGTGGCTTTGGTTATTATGGATATATAATGGCTATAGAATTTATTTTAAATAATTTAGTAAGGAAAAAATAGCATTGTATTATATTAAAAAAATTGGTATATAAGGCCTTACAAAGGTTATAATATAAAAAGGAATATTTAGTTTTGGAGGGATACATAAATGATATCAGCAGGAGATTTAAGAAAAGGAACTACTTTTGAACAAGATGGACAAGTATACGTAGTTGTAGAATTCCTACATGTAAAACCAGGTAAAGGAGCGGCTTTCGTAAGAACTAAGTTAAAGAATGCCATAACTGGAGCTGTAACAGAAACAACTTTTAATCCAACTGCAAAACTTCAAGAAGCAGTTATTGAAAGAAAAGAAATGCAATATTTATATACTGATGGAGAATTATATTACTTCATGGATCAAGAAACTTTTGAACAAATCCCATTAAATTATGATAAAGTTGAAGAAGCTATAAAATTCTTAAAAGAAAATATGTTTGCTACAATAAAATTCTTTAAAGGAGAAGCTTTCTCAGTAGAAGCACCAAACTTTGTTGAATTAACTATATCTCATACAGAACCAGGTGCAAAAGGAAATACTACTAGTAACGTAATGAAACCAGCTACATTAGAAACTGGAGCCACAATTCAAGTTCCATTATTCGTAAATGAAGGAGAAACTATCAGAGTAGATACAAGAACTGGTGAATATATGGAAAGAGTTTAGTCTATACTATAGATAGTATAATTTGTAAGGATGTGATTTTGTGAAATCTATTACTTCAAAGGTATCCTATTTAAAAGGTCTTATAGAAGGGCTAGAGGTTAAAGAGGATAGTAAAGAAGGAAAAATAATTTCTGTTATGTCGGATATATTACAGGACATAGCTTATGAAGTTGAAGATATGAAAGAATCTCAAAGTATAATACAGGAATATGTAGATACTATAGATCAAGATTTACTTTCCCTTCAGGAAGATTTTTATGATGAAGATGAAGATGAGGATTTTCTAGAAGACTTTATGGGAATAGAATGTCCTATGTGTGATGAAACCATCTATATTGATAAAGATGTATTTGGAGGTAAAGCAAATATTTGTTGTCCAAATTGCCACAAAGAAATATCCTTAAACAATATATGTAGTTGTGACTATGAATGTGAAGAATTAAAAAATAAAAACGATTAGTTAAACACCTTATAAGATTAAAATCTTATAAGGTGTTTTTTTTATACAAAAAATTATACGGTATAACCTAGTACTACCATTAATAACCTGAAAAAGAATAAAACAAAGAAACATTTAATAATTATTTTAATAAAGTTTTTGGAATAATTTCGTTAAGTTTGAAATAGATATTTTATAAAGAAAGGAGATGATAAATTTGTATACAAAAGAAATTCTAAATATACTTCCAAGTCATATAAGTAGATTAATATGTGATCTAGATGAAGTAGATAAACTTCAAGAAATAAGATTTAAAATAGGAAAACCTATATGTTTCCAAATAGGCAATAGAGAAAAGCTTGCATCTTATGAGGTGAAAAGAGAGGATATAAAATCTATAGTTCAAAGAATGAGTAATTACTCTATTTATAGTTTTGAAGAAGAAATAAAACAGGGATACCTAACTATAAAAGGTGGTCATAGGGTTGGTATATGTGGTAGATGTGTAATAGATGGAGGCAAAGTTAAAACTATAAGAGATATAAGTTCTTTAAACATAAGAATTTGTAGAGAAATATATAATGCCTCAAAACTAGTTATGCCCTATATAGTAGAAAATGGACAGGTCTTAAATACTATAATAATTTCGCCGCCTAAATGCGGTAAAACTACCATAATACGGGATATATCTAAAAAAATATCTGACGGAGTGGATGCTTTAAATTTAAAAGGTCAAAAAGTATCTGTTATAGATGAAAGAAGTGAAATAGCTGGGAGCTATAATGGTGTTCCTCAGTTAGATGTGGGTTTGAGAACGGACGTTTTAGATAATTGTCCTAAAAGCGAAGGTATAGTAATGGCTATAAGAAGTATGGCACCAGAAGTAATAATCTGTGATGAAATAGGAACCTATAAGGATGTAGAAAGTATACTTATTGCTTTAAATTCAGGAGTAAGTTTAATAACAACTATACATGGCTTTGGAGTGGAGGATATTTATAATAGGCCTGTTTTTAAAGAAATAGTAGAAAATAAAGTTTTTAAAAGAGCTATAGTTCTAAGCTCTAAAAAATCTGTAGGTACTTTAGAATATGTATATGATTTTAATAAGAAGACCAAGCTTTACTGTAGGATAATTTAATAAAAACTTTTCTTAAAAAAATAGGAGTGTACAAAACTATGTTTAAAATTTTAGGAAGTTTATTAATTTTTGTTGGAAGTTTATATTGGGGGATAACTACTGCTAATAAATTTAAATATAGAAGAGATGAACTTTTAGAATTGGAGCGATGTATAAGTGAACTAAAAAATGAAATAACCTATACCTATACTTCCATACCAGATATATTAATGAATATATCCTTAAAAAGTAAAAAACCTATAAGTACTTTGTTTAAAAAAATTTCCAATATGCTCTATGAAAATAAAGTGAATAGTATTTATGAAGCTTTTAATAAAGGTTTTTTAGAGGAAAAAGATAATATGGCACTAAAAGAGGAAGATATAGATATAATATTAGATTTATCTAAAAATTTGGGCCAGTGGGATCCAAAGGGACATGAAAACATAATAGAGTTAACTCTTTATAATTTGAAGAAACAAAGTGATAGAGCAGAGGAAACCATGATAAAAAATATGAAAATGTATAAATATTTGGGCTTTTCTATAGGGGCTGTATTGGTGATTATATTTATATAAAAAATATTAAAATACTATATGAAAATATATAGGTTAAAAAGGGGGTATAACATGCTGGACATACAGTTGATTTTTAAGATAGCGGGAGTAAGCATATTGGTTATAATTTTGGATAAAATATTAAAATCCAGTGGTAAAGATGATTATGCAGTGGTAACTAATTTAGCAGGTATAGTTGTAATACTTATGATGGTAATAAATTTGATAAATAAATTATTTAATGCGGTAAAAACCATGTTCCAAATTTAAAATATGCTAAGGCTTAGGAGGGAAAAATGGAAATCATTAAAATAGTAGCCTTTGCATTTATTTCACTATTTTTAATACTAATATTTAAAGGAAGAAGAGATGATTTAGCAGTCCAAATAAGTATTGCAGCAGGAGTCATAATATTTTTATTTTTAACATCTAAAATAACAGCCATACTTCAATTTATGCAACAATTAGCTTCAAAAACTAATATAGATTTTATATATTTAAGCACAGTTTTTAAAATATTAGGAATAGCTTATTTGGCTACTTTTTGTAGTGAGATATGCAAAGATGCAGGAGAAAATAGCTTAGCATCAAAAGTAGAATTTGCTGGTAAGATACTAATACTTGGACTTGCCATACCTATACTTATGGCAGTACTTCAATCTATTTTAAAGATTATGTAGGTGAGAAAATGAAAAAAAGATTAATGACTATTTTATTAACATCTTTATTTACGATTATATTATGTTTCAATGTACAAGCCGCACCTAGCCAGCATAATGAAATAAAGGAAGAAAATCAGGAAATAGAAAAACTATATGATTATATATCTAATATGAAAAATCAATATGAGATTTTAAAGGATATAAATGCAAAAGATTATGTAAAAAATTTTATGGAAAAGGGAGAAAGCCACATTTCTGTAAACAAAGCAGCAAAAGCTATAACTACATATGTATTTAAAGAAATAGCGGCATCCTTAAAATTAATTGCTCTTCTAATTATGGTGGCTATAATATGTGCTTTGCTGAATAATTTACAAAAGGCCTTTAGTAATGAAACTTTATCGGATATAGCTTACTTTGCCTGTTATGCATTAATAATAATAATATTAGCTAGAAGTTTTTATTTAGGGGTTAATATAGCTAGAGATACTATAAATAAGATGACAGATTTTATGATGGCCTTAATACCAATTTTAATAATGCTTATAGCTTCTATAGGGGGTATTGCAGAAGCTGCTATGTTAGATCCTATAATAATAGGAACTATAAATATAAGTGCTAATATATTTTCAAGATTTATAATTCCATTAATATGTATGACCTTTGTTTTGCAGTTTGTAGATAATTTGTCAGAGGACTATAAGATAAATAAATTAACAAAATTATTAAATCAAGTAGCTCTTTGGACTCAAGGAATTGTAATGACTGTATTTGTGGGGGTAGTTACTATAAGAGGTATAACTTCTAAAGCTATGGATCAGGTCACCGTTAAAACAGCAAAATATGCTGTGGATAATTTTGTTCCGGTGGTAGGTAAATGTTTATCTGATGCCATTTCTACTGTAGCTGGCTATTCATTACTCTTAAAAAATTCTATAAGTAGTTTAGGACTTATTGTAATAGTGGCCATGCTTTTAGTGCCCGTTATAAAGCTTTTAATAATGGCTTTTATGTATAAGATGGCAGCGGCTTTAATAGAGCCTATAAGTGATAGTAGACTTGTAAACTCTATAGGAGCCGCAGGAGACTCATTAATACTTATATTATCTTGTTTGATATGTGTATCTGTAATGTTTTTTATAATGATAGCCATAATGGCTTCTGCAGGAAAGGTTTTTATGGGCACATAATTTAAAATATAACTTTATAAAGGGGTGATTATATTTTGCTCCAGTGGTTAAAAGAGTGGATAACTAATATAGCTGTAGCAGTATTTTTTATAACTGCAATAGAGATGCTTTTACCCAAAAATAATATAAAAAAGTATGGAAAATTTGTTCTTGGATTGATATTAATAACTGTAATATTAAATCCAATAATAAAAATATTTAATAAAGATTATAATATATCGCAGTATGCAGATAAGGCTACAGCTTCATTTAATAATGCAGAGTATAAAAATGATTTTGATAAATACAAAAAAAAGAATAGAGAGGAAACTTTAAATAACTTTAAAGCTAATCTTCAAAATCAAACTAAAAAAAAGTTAGAAGAAAAGTTCCCAGAAAATAAATATGAGGTAAATGTAGAAATTGCCTATGATGAAGAAAAGGATAATTTACAAATAAAATCTATGGATGTGGGAGTAAAGGGTAATAAAATAGAAAAGATAAAAAAAGTAAACAAAATAAATATAGGCAACAATGAAAATGGAAAAGAGGATAAAAAGACCTTTGAAGGAGAAGGTAAAATAAAACAGTTTATAAGTAATGAATTTAAGGTGTCATCTGGAGTAATAAAGGTATATAAATTATAATGGTGATTTGATTATATTGAATTCAAAATAAAATACAAATATGTATTTTTAAAAAGTATATTATATATTTAAAAATAAACTTAGCTTAAAATAATAGTCTACTAAAAATCAATTCATTATGATTTAGGAGGAAGTTTTATGAATATAAAAAATTGGCTTAAAAAGTTAGAAACTAATCCCAAGAATAATAAGAAGAATATAAACATACTAATAGTAGTATTAGTTGGAGTATTATTTTTAATTGCAGGTAGTACTTTTAAAAAGGACAGTGTTATGAGTAAAAATGAAGATCCTAAAAATAAACAAACTCAGGAAGAAAAAATAGAAACGGAGAATGAGGACTATGAAAGAGAAACTCAAAGTAAATTAAAAACTACTTTAGAGAAAATAGATGGTGTAGGAAAAGTAGAAGTGATGATAACCTTTGAAAGTGGAGAAGAAAAGGTACCAGCTGTAAATATAAATAATTCAACTAATAAGAGTGTAGAGAAAGATACGGAGGGAGGTACGAGAAATACTACCCAGGAAAATGAAGGAAGTTCCGTTGTTATAACCAATAATGGGGATAAAACACAACCTCTTATTGTAAAAGAATATAAACCTAAGATTACAGGAGTTTGTATAGTGGCAGAGGGGGCAGAGGATAATATAACTAAATTAAGAATATCAAAGGCGGTAGTGGATTTGTTTTCACTAGCAGAAAATAAAGTAAATGTATATCCTATGAAAAAATAGTATATTAATTAAATCTTATGCATATAATTTTGTAGAATTATAATTTGGGGGGAATGAAACCATGAATAAAAAACAAGGAGTTATAATTGTAACCTTATTAGCACTCATAATTTGCACAGGAGTGCTTGCAACAAAATTAAACAGTCCACTTTATGTAAATGGAGCTGAGGAAGGAAGTACTGTTTCCTTTAACAATACTTCTAAAAACTCAAATAAAACAGAAAGTAAAGAAAATAGTAAATCAGACTTTTTTGCAGAAACAAAACTTACTAGAGATCAAAAGGCAGCTCAGACACTACAAACATTAAAATCTTTAATAGATGATAAAAATGTTCCAAAGGAAGATAAAGATGAAGCCACAGCTAAATATACAAAATTAGCTATGGATTCAAATTATGAATCAAAGATAGAGTCTGTATTAAAAAGTAAAGGATTTGATGATGTTATATGCTCCATAGAAAATGACAAAGCTAGAGTAATAATAAAAGGGAAAGATAAATTAACAGATAAAGAAACAAGAGATATAAAAAATGTGGTTATGAGTATATCAAACATACAGGAAGTAGAAATTGAAACTAAACAATAATAATTGTAAAAACATACACCTTTTGATATAATAAACCTAAGATTACGTTTTGCATAACTCAAAACCTAGGAGGTACGGAAAATGGAAGAAAATATTAAAAATGAAATTGACATGGGCATAGTTAAAATATCTGATGAAGTAGTAGGCGTTATAGCAGGACTTGCAGCTACAGAGATAAAGGGTATTGTAGGGATGAGTTCAGGAGTAGTTGGAGGAATAACTCAAATACTTAAAGGAAAGAAAAATATTTCTAAAGGTGTAAAAGTAAATGTAGGAGAAGAAAGTGCATCTATAGATTTATATGTAGTTGTGGAATATGGTGTTAAAATTCCTGAAGTAGCTCAAAAAGTTCAAGAAGATGTTAAAAGATCAGTAGAAACTATGACAGGTCTTACTGTATCCTCAGTTAATATTCATGTTCAAAATGTTATGATACCTAAAATGGATAAAGAATTAGAGGATATTGATTTAGAATAATAAATAATTACACCCTCTCAGGTAGAGGGTGTTTCTATGTACAGAATCAATATTCATAATAATATAAAAAATGTAAATAATAGTAGTATTTAAAGTTGAAAATTACAAAATTAAACATAGAAAATTAGGGAGGAAAATATGAATAGAAGAAAATCAAGAGAAGTGGCCATGAGATTATTATTTCAAACTACATTAAATGAAGAAAACTTAGAGGAGGCTCTAGAAAATTTAAAGGATGTTAGAGAATCTGAAGAAAGTGCAAAAGAAAAAGATTATGAATCTGTAGATTTAAAAGATGTGGATATAGATTATGTTAAAAGAATAATAAAAGGAATAGAAGAAAACAAAGAAGAAATAGATGAGAAAATAAAAGGAAATTTAAAAAATTGGAAAATAGAAAGATTATCTAAAGTAGATTTATCTATACTTAGATTATGTACATATGAATTAAAATTTGAAGAGGATATACCAAGCAAGGTATCCGTAAATGAAGCTATAGAATTAGCTAAAAAATATTCAGGAGAAAAAGCTGCAACTTTTATAAATGGTGTTTTAGGTAAAATGATTTAAAATTAATAGATACTTAAAAAGTGAAGAGCTTAGCTTTTCACTTTTAATATTAATAAAAAGGAAGATGTTTATGCATATTAAAACTCTTACTGTTTCTCAGTTAAATAGATATGTAAAAAATACCTTAGATGCTGACTTTATATTAAATAATGCTTCCGTAAAGGGAGAAATATCAAATCTTAAAATTCATAGTAGCGGTCATATTTATTTCTCCTTAAAGGATGGAGGAAGTAAAGTAAATTGTGTAATGTTTAAAAGTTATGCATATAACTTGAAATTTGTACTGGAAAATGGTATGGATGTAGTAGCTCTAGGAAATGTATCTGTATATGAAAAGGAAGGTTCCTATCAATTATATGTGAAAGAGATGAAAAGAGAAGGCATAGGAGATCTTTATGTAGCTTTTGAAAAATTAAAAGAAAAACTTAAAGAAGAGGGGCTTTTTAGTGACCTACATAAAAAAGAAATACCTAAATTTTCTAAAAAAATAGGGGTAATAACCTCTCCTACAGGAGCAGCTCTAAAGGACATCATAAATGTAACTAAAAGAAGAAACAAAGGAATAGAACTATTAATATATCCTGCCTTAGTACAAGGGCTTGATGCTAGTAAAACTCTTATAGAAGGTATAAAAACATTAAATAAAGTTGAAGATGTAGATATAATAATATTAGCCCGTGGAGGAGGGTCTATAGAAGAATTATGGGCCTTTAATAATGAAGAACTGGCTTATGAAGTGTATAATTCTAAAAAGCCTATAATAACTGGAGTAGGTCATGAAACGGATTTTACCATTGTAGACTTTGTAAGTGATAGAAGAGCACCTACGCCCTCTGCAGCTGCAGAAATAGCTGTTTTTGATAGAGAAGTTTTAATAAAAGAGATTTTAAATTATAAGTATAATATAAAAAATTCCATGGAAAATATAATAAAAGAAAAAAGAAATTATTTAAATTTATACAAACAGAGAATAGAATCTAACAGTCCTACTAATATAATAGTAAATGAATATAAAAATATAGATAATTTAAAAGAATTATTAAATATGAAAATAGAAGGTAAATTAAATAAGGGAAAAAACAATCTATCCAGACTATCTTCTTTACTAGAAGCACATAATCCACTAAATGTATTAAAAAAAGGCTATACTCTAGTGGAGGATGAAGGAAATAATTTAATAACAGAAAAAGAAGCTTTAAAGGAATTAAATAAAATAAACATAACCTTTAAAGATGGTAAGGCAAAATTAAATATTAAATATATAGACTAATTTAGGAGGAGAATATGGGAAGAAAAAAAGAATCCTTTGAAAATATGATTGAGAAATTAGAAACTATAGTAGACAATATGGATAACGGAGAAATAACTTTAGAAGATTCCATGAAAAGTTATGAAGAAGGAATAAAATTGTGTAATAAGTTATATAAAGTACTAAAGGATACAGAGGGCAAAATAAAGATTTTAGAAGATAACAAAGAGGAAAACTTTGAAAGTTTATAAACATATATTATATTTATACCAAGAACTTTATAATTTTAAAGTCTTTGAATTAATTAAAACAAAGTTAAGATAGAGTAATAATTTAACCTGAATTAAGATTTGCTTTATAGCTAAAATTAATATTAAGGATTGGTGAACTTTATGGATAAGATAAAAAAAATAGGGGAAGAAATAGAGTTATGGTTAAAAGAATATTTAGACAATAAAGGTAATTATGACAAAAAAATATATGAAGCTATGGCTTATAGTTTAGAGGCTGGTGGAAAAAGAATAAGACCAGTATTGCTTTTAAATACTTATGCTTTGTATAAAGAGGATTATAAAAAGGCTATGCCAATAGCTGCTGCCATAGAAATGATACATACCTATTCTTTAATACATGATGACCTGCCAGCTATGGATAATGATGACTTAAGAAGAGGAAAACCTACCAATCATAAAATTTTTGGAGAAGCTATAGCTATACTTGCAGGAGATGCACTTTTAAATGAAGCTATGAATATAATGTTTGAGTATTCATTAAAAAATGGAGAAAATGCATTAAAAGCATGTTATACCATAGCTAAAGCCGCAGGAGTAGATGGAATGATTGGGGGCCAGGTAGTAGATATATTAAGTGAAGACAAATCTATATCTCTCGATGAATTATATTATATGCACAAAAAAAAGACTGGTGCTTTAATAAAAGCATCTATATTGGCTGGAGCTATTTTAGGATCTGCTACATCTACGGATATAGAACTTTTAGGGGAATATGGAGATAATTTAGGATTGGCATTTCAAATAAAAGACGATATATTAGATGTAGAAGGTGATACTACTACTTTAGGAAAAAAGACAAAGAGTGATGAAGATAATCATAAAACTACTTTTGTTAAAGTTTATGGTATAGATAAATGTAATGAACTTTGCACTGAAATGACAAATAAATGTTTTGATATATTGAATAAAATAAAGAAAAACACAGATAACTTAAAAGAAATTACTATGTTTTTATTAAATAGAAACTATTAATATTAATAAAGCTTTAAATTAATTTAAATAAAAAAATAATCCTATGCAATAAATATTTTTCTGTGATATAATATAAAATGTTTTATACACGAAATGAATATTTTTAGATTAGAAATTCAATCTTTTATTTTGAAAGTATATATAAATAAAGGTGGTGCAGTATTCTAGTCAGGTAAGTATATTTTGAAGGCGGGGCTAAAAATCCGCTAAAGGGCACATCGATGAAGCTTCTGGTGCTGGCTTACGACGCCCAGTTGTGGGCTGGTGCTGGGAGAAAGAAGGCTGGGGCAATCACAAAGGCATGTGACAACTGACCCTACCTTCGTGGAGGCCATTGATTGTGTATAGGGAGAGATTCCCTATGGACGACAATGGATTAAACCTGCAATGTGGCGAGAAGCTATGTGCAGTGTAGCCTGCCTTGAGTGGTGGGGGGAGAGGTTAAGTTTAAATCTAAAGGTTAGGCCAAACCTTTAGGCTATTGCTTGCTGAAACCTCTATTGCAAAAGAGGCTAGAGATATACCCAACTGCCGAGGAAATCTCCTAGACTGTTCTATACGAAGTATATTGGGGATTACAGTGCGGACTAAGTGGCAATCCAGTCCTATTTCTGGTGACAGGGTAGGTAAAGCATTAAAGGGAAACCGTCAAAATGGCGACATTTTGATTGTTTTACGGGAAATCCTACTGGACCTAAGCCGCAAGGTTTACTCAATATACTACCACCTTTTAAAATTACATATTGAAATGTATAATTTATAAAGTGATTTTTAATACTTAGTTTTCATGGAGGAATTATAATTGGGAAATAAAAAAGATAATAAAAAAGATAATAAGAAGAGTGACTCCAAGGTCAATGTGAAATGGGTATTAACCATTGTTACATGGTCTGTTATTTTTTCAGGGAGTATATCTCTTGTTTCGGATGTGCTACTAGATAATGTAAACTTATTAGTAGCTTTTATTATATTAATTTTTATTATATTAATTGGTATAATATTTGATATAATAGGAGTTGCAGTAACTGCATCCAATGAAACACCTTTTCATGCAAAAGCTGCTAATAAAGTACCAGGGGCAAAACTCGCAGTAACTTTTATTAGAAATGCAGAAAAGGTATCAAGTTTTTGTAATGATGTTATAGGAGACGTTTGTGGTATTGTAAGTGGTTCCATAGGGATAATAATAACAAATAAAATATTATCTTTAAATTCTACTTTAAATTCTACTGTAGTAACTACAAGTATAGGTGTTACCATAGGGGCTTTAACTATAGGAGGAAAAGCTTTAGGTAAAGGATTTGCTATAACAAATAGTAATGATATATTAGAAAAGGTTACAAGGATAATATATTTTTTTAAAAGAGGATAGATGAAAATGAAAAACATATTAGATAAATACCAAGATTTTGATAGTATAAAGTCCATGTCTATAAACGAGTTAAATCAATTTTCTTATGAGATAAGAGAATTTTTAATAGATAATGTGTCTAAAACAGGAGGTCATTTGGCCTCTAATTTAGGAGTGGTAGAACTTACTTTAAGTATTTTTAATGTATTCGATTTAAATAAAGATAAAGTTATTTGGGATGTAGGACATCAAGCCTACGTACATAAAATATTAACAGGAAGAAAGGATGAATTTAATACATTAAGACAATATGGAGGATTAAGCGGTTTCCCTAAGAGATGTGAGAGTCCTTACGATGTATTTGAAACAGGGCATAGTAGTACATCTATATCTGCTGCCCTTGGAATGGCAAGAGCAAGAGATATAAAAGGAGAAAATAATAAAGTTATAGCTGTAATAGGAGATGGAGCTCTAACTGGTGGAATGGCTTTTGAGGCATTAAATGATTTGGGTTTTAATAAAACAGATTTGATTATTATATTAAATGATAATCAAATGTCCATAGCTGAGAATGTAGGAGGAATGTCTAGCTACTTAAGTAAAGTAAGATTAGATCCTACCTATAACAAATTAAAAAAAGAAGTTACTAATACTTTAAATAAAATACCTAACGTGGGAAAAGGAATGGCCCGTTCTTTGGAAAGAGTAAAAAATGGTATAAAACAAATGATTGTTCCAGGTATGTTTTTTGAAAACTTAGGAATAAAATATTTAGGACCTATAGATGGGCATGATATAAAAGAACTAAGTAAAGTTATGAAAATGGCAAAGGATATAAAGGGACCAGTTTTAATACACGCTATAACTAAAAAAGGTAAAGGTTATGCTTATGCAGAAAAAAAACCAGACAAGTTTCATGGTATAGGACCTTTTGATTGTACTAGTGGTGAAGTTAATTCTAAAGCCTGTTTAACTTACTCAGGGGTATTTGGAGAGGAATTAACCAAAATAGGAAAAGAAGATAAATGTGTTGTAGCTATAACTGCAGCTATGAAAGATGGAACTGGCCTTAGAAAATTCGGAGAAACTTTTCCAAAAAGATTTTTTGATGTGGGCATAGCAGAACAACATGCAGTAACTTTAGCAGCGGGTATAGCAACAGAAGGATTGAAGCCAGTTTTTGCTGTTTACTCTACATTTCTTCAAAGAGCATATGATCAGGTATTACATGATATATGTATACAAAATCTACCAGTGGTTTTTGGCATAGATAGGGCAGGTATAGTAGGAAGTGATGGAGAAACCCATCAAGGAATTTTTGATTTGTCATACTTATCCTCTCTGCCTAATATGACAATAATAGCCCCTAAATGTTTAGAAGAAATGGGAATAATGTTAAAGTGGGCATTAAATCAAAATTCGCCAGTAGCTATAAGGTATCCTAGAGGTGGAGATATAAAATCTTTAGAAATGACACCTATAAAAAATATGGAAAAGAGTAAGTGGGAAATAATTTGTGAAGAAGGAAATATAGCTATAATAGCCACGGGAAAAATGGTGCAACATGCTATAATAGCAAGAGAAAAATTAAAATCATGTGGAATAAAATCTACAATTGTAAATGCAAATTTTATAAAACCTATAGATAAAGAATTAATAAAAAACTTTGTAAAAAAAGGATATAAGATAGTAACTGTAGAAGATAATGTAATAAAGGGTGGATTTGGTTCTTTAGTTCTTCAATATATAAGTGAACTAAAAGCTAATAATACTGTTTTAAATTTGGGATTTAAAGATAAATTTGTTCCCCATGGTAGTACAGATATATTATATAAAATGGAAGGATTAGATCCAGAGGGTATTGTTAAAAATATAATAAAGATTATATAATATTATACGAAGGAGTTATTTATGGCAGACAAAAAAGAAAGATTAGACTTGCTTTTGATAAAAAAAGGAATTTTCCAATCTAGAGAAAGAGCAAAAGCTAGTATAATGGCAGGAGAAATATTTATAGATGGTAATAGAGTAGATAAATGTGGAGAAAAAATAAAAGAAAGTGCTAATATAGAGTTTAGAGGAGAAAAACTACCCTATGTAAGCCGAGGAGGACTAAAATTAGAAAAATCCATAAAAAATTTTGGAATAGATTTAAATGAAAAAGTATGTTTAGACATAGGAGCATCCACAGGAGGGTTTACAGATTGCATGCTTCAAAATGGAGCAAAAAAAGTATTTTCTATAGATGTAGGATATGGACAGTTTGCTTGGAAGCTTAGAGTGGATCCTAGAGTAGTTTGTATGGAAAGAACTAATATAAGATATGTAACTTCAGAGGATCTAGGAGAAAAGGCTAATTTTGCAAGTATAGATGTATCTTTTATTTCTTTAACTTTAGTAATACCTGTAGTAAAGGATTTGTTAGATGAAAAGGGAGAAATAATGGCTCTTATAAAACCACAATTTGAAGCAGGAAGAGAAAAAGTAGGTAAAAAAGGGGTAGTAAGGGAAAGTAGTACTCATAAAGAAGTAGTGGATAAAATAGTCCAATTTGCAAAAAAATTAGATTTAAATATATTAAATTTAGATTTCTCTCCAATAAAAGGTCCTGAGGGGAATATAGAATACCTTATATATATGACAAAAAATAAAGGTATAAATAGTGATTTTCAAGAGGACTATATAGATTATATAGTAAATAAAGCTCATAATAATTTAAATGGTGATAAATGATGAAAAATATTGGTATAAATATAAATACGGATAAGAATATAAGTAGAGACATTTTAGACAAAATTTTTCAGTATATACATGAGGAATGTAGTGAAGCTAAAATAAAAGTTTTTTATGATTCTAAAGGTTTAGATAATGAAGAAAATATAGAATTAGATGTGGTTATGGTACTAGGTGGCGATGGTACTATTTTAGGGACTGCTAGAGCATTAGCTAAATATGATGTTCCTATATTTGGTATAAATAGAGGGCATTTAGGTTTTTTAGCAGAGGTAGAATTAGAAGATTGCAAAAAGGCTATAAAAAATCTATTTAAAGGTCAATATAAAATAGAAGATAGAATAATGCTAAAATGTGACTTGAATGAAAAAGAAGAGGATTTTTTAGCATTAAATGATATAGTACTTACAAAAGGAAATTTATCACGAATAGTAAAATATAGCATATATGTAGATGATGTATGGTATACAACTTTTGTAGCAGATGGGGTCATTGTAGCTACACCTACAGGATCTACAGCTTACTCATTATCAGCAGGAGGACCAATACTATATCCAGATTTAGATGTATTAGAAGTTACACCAATTTGTCCTCATTCTTTAGGAATTAGACCTATAATATTAAATGGAAATAGTAAAATTAATATAAAGGTTTTAAAGAAATATGAGGATCCTGTACTTACTATTGATGGTCAAAGATATAAAAAAGTAACAGTAAATGAGGTTACTATAAGTAAATCTAAATATAAATGTAGACTTATAAAATTTAAAGACAAGGATTATTTTAAAATATTAAGAACTAAAATATCTTATAGATCTAGAGAATGTGAAGGTGAATAATATGAAAGTTTCAAGACATGCCAAAATTTTAGAAATAATAAATTCTAAGGATATAGATACTCAAGAGGAACTAGCAGAAGAATTAAAGAAAATGGGAATGAATGTTACACAAGCCACAGTTTCAAGAGATATAAAAGAGCTTAAGCTAATAAAAGTTTTGGGGAATACAGGTAAGTATAAATATGCTACCATAAACCATACAGAAAGCTATATGTCAGATAAACTTGTAAATATCTTTGCGCAAACAGTAATTAATGTAGAGAATATTGATAAGCTTATAATAATAAAAACCATATCAGGCTCTGCTCCAGCAGCAGCGGAGGCTATAGATACACTAGGTTTCGATGGAGTAGCAGGCACTATAGCTGGAGATAATACTATATTTGTTATGGCAAGAACCAATGAGAAAGCTCAAGAGATAACTATGAAATTAAGAAAGATTATTACTGCATAAGGGGGATTTAAAATGCTCCTTCAACTTAATATAAAGAATTTTGCACTTATAGAAGAACTATCTATATCCTTTGATAAAGGATTTAATGTATTGACCGGTGAAACTGGAGCTGGTAAATCTATTCTTATAGATGCTATAAGCTATGTTTTAGGCGGCAAATTTAATAGAGACTTAATAAGGACTGGAGAAAATAAAACCTATGTAGAAGCAGTCTTTTCTATTGAGAATGAAAGTACAGAGAGAATATTAAAAGAACAAGGAATAGATTCTGAGGATATATTAATAATAGCCAGAGAAACTTTTCAATATGGTAAAAGTATAGCTAAAGTAAATGGGAAAAGTGTTTTATTAGCTAATTTAAAAGAAATAACAAGCACCTTATTAGATATTCACGGACAGCATGAAAATCAAAATCTTTTAAGCTCTGAAAATCATATAAACTATCTAGATTATTTTAGTGAAAAAGAATTATGTTTCATTATGGAAAAATATAAGGGTGAGTATTTAACTCTTTTAAATATAGAAAATAAAATAAAAGAGTTATCCGGTGGAGATGAAAGTGAAAGAGAAAAGTTAATGGACTTTTTAAAATATCAAATTAAAGAAATAGGAGAGACTAATTTAAAAGAGGGAGAAGAGGAAGAATTAGATAATAAATTTTTAGAACTTTCAAACGCGGAAAAAATTAGCAAAGTACTAAATAATAGCTATGGAATACTATATGGGGGATTAGAAGAGGAGTCTTCAGCCTTTGATAGTTTAGGATACGTTATAAGAGAGATGGAATCTATTAATAACATAGATAAAGTGACCACCATATGTCAAAGCTTAAAAGAGGCTTATTATATAATAGAGGAGTCCATAAGAAATATAGGAGATATAAAAGATAATATATATTATGATGAAAATGAATTAGACCGTATAAATAGTAGGCTTTTTCAAATATCTACTCTTAAGAAAAAGTATGGTACAACCATAAAAGAGATTATAGAATATAAAAATAAAATAGAAAAGCAATATGAAGATATGGTAAATTCAGAAGAAATAATAGAAAAATTAAACAAGGACAGAAAAAAAGTATTAGACAATTTAAAAGAAATAGCCATGGAAATCCATAATATAAGAGTTAAATACGCAGAAGAATTAGAAGTAAGGGTGAAAAAAGAATTGAGCTATGTAGGACTTTCTAAAACTAGATTTAAAATTAATGTAGATTTAGTATCTAGTTTTTTTAAAGGTGGCTGTGACAAGGTAGAATTTTATGTATCTACTAATCCAGGAGAGCCTTTAAAACCTTTAGATAAAGTAGTATCTGGGGGAGAACTTTCACGAATAATGTTAGCTTTAAAAACTGTATTTGTAGATAAGGATAAAATACCTTCAGTTATATTTGATGAAATAGATACAGGTATAAGTGGAGTGGTAGCACAAAGTGTAGGAGAAAAGATGTATTCTATATCTCATGGTCGTCAAGTATTTTGTATAACCCATTTACCACAAATAGCTTGTATGTCTGATAATCATTATTATATACATAAAGAAGTATTAGAGGATAAAACCTATACAAAAGTTACAAAACTAAGTAAAGAAGATAAAGAAATAGAAATAGGAAGAATGATAGGGGGATCAAATCTTACAGATATAACTCTCCAAAATGCAAAGGAAATAATAAAAATAGCGGACAATAAAAAAGAAGAAATATTAAAAAATTCCTAAAATGGTATTGACAAAATAATAGATAAGGTTATAATAAGTTCTAAAGATATTTAAAATTAAATAGTGAGCTCTTATCAAGAGTGGCGGAGGGATCAGGCCCTATGAAGCCCGGCAACAGCTAGTTAAACCTAGAAATGTGCTAATTCCTGCAGTGAATTCACTGAGAGATGAGGGATTAAAGTTACCATATTTTAATATCTGTAACTGTTAATAAAGTCATTTCTCATGAAATGGCTTTTTTTAATACAAAAATTTAATTTTAGATTAAAAATATTTTAAATTATAAGGGGGACAAGAAATGAGTATTAAAAATTGGAACACAGAAACCATATGTATTCAAGGAGGTTACACTCCAAAGTCAGGAGAGCCAAGAATTCTTCCTATTATTCAAAGCACCACTTACAAATATGAGGATCCAGATACAGTAGCTAACTTATTTGATCTTAAAGAGGAAGGACATATGTATACAAGAATAAGTAATCCAACAGTGGCTGCTTTTGAAGAAAAAATAGCACAGTTAGAAGGTGGGGTAGGAGCTGTAGCAGTTTCTTCTGGCCAAAGTGCTACCACATTAGCTGTTTTAAACATTTGTAGTGCAGGAGATCATATACTAGCCTCCTCAAATTTATATGGAGGTACATTCACTCTTCTTTCATCTACTTTAAAGAAATTAGGAATAGAAACTACTTTTGTTTCACCGGAAGCATCAGAAGAGGAAATCTTAAAACTTGCTAAAGATAATACCAAAATAGTATTAGGAGAAACTATTGGTAATCCCTCAGTAAATATTTTAGATTTTCATAAATTTTCAAATGTGGCTAAAAAAATAGAAGTTCCTTTTATAGTGGATAATACTTTAATGACTCCTTATTTATGTAAACCCTTTGAATATGGAGCTAATATAGTAATTCATTCTGCTACTAAATATATAGACGGCCATGCAACTAGTGTAGGAGGAGTTGTTATAGATGGAGGAAATTTTAATTGGGAAAATGGAAAATTTTCTTTATTAGTAGATAAAGATCCTACCTATCATGGTATAAGTTATACCAAAGAGTTTAAAAATCTAGCTTATATAACTAAACTAAGAGTAAATCTTTTAAGAGATTTAGGAACTTGTTTAAGTCCATTTAATGCTTTCTTATTTAATTTAGGATTAGAAACATTACATCTTAGAATGGAGAGACATAGTGAAAATGCTTTAAAGTTAGCACAATTTTTACAGGAGCATAATAAGGTAGCTTGGGTAAAATACCCTTTATTAAAGGATGATAAAAGTTATGAAAGTGCTAAAAGATATTTAAACAATGGAGCCAGTGGTATGTTAACTTTCGGTATAAAAGGAGCAACAGATCAGGCTAAGGAATTTATTAAAAATTTAAAATTAGCAAGCTTAGTAATACACATAGGAGATGCAAGGACTAGTGTACTCCATCCCTCTAGCACAACCCATAGACAATTATCCTATGAAGAGCAAATTGCATCTGGAGTAAAAGAAGATTTAATAAGAGTATCTGTAGGTATAGAGTATATTGAAGATATAATAAAAGATTTTGCAGAAGCATTGAGTAAAATATAAGTAATCTAGCTAAAACTTTTAGATAAAGGAGGTATAAATATGGTTTCAATTGCTATTTTAGGTAATGGAGTAGTGGGTTCTGGATTAGTAGAACTAATAGAGAAAAATAAAAAAGAGAGTGGAGAAGAGAATATAAGTATAACTAAAATATTAGTTAAAGATAAAAATAAGCACAAAAATAGCAGATTATTTTCAATAATTACAGAGGATATAAAGGAAGTTATAAAAGAAAATGTAAATATTGTTGTAGAAGCTATAGGTGGTATAGAGCCTGCTTATGGTTATATAAAAACTTTTTTAAAAAGTAAAAAACATGTAGTTACTGCTAATAAAGATTTAATATCAAAACATGGTGATGAACTTTTAAAAATTGCAAAAGAAAACAATGTTAAACTTTATTTTGAGGCTAGTGTAGGTGGAGGAATTCCTATACTTAGACCCATGAAAGAGTGCTTAGTAGGAAACAATGTGAAAAGTATTAAGGCTGTATTAAATGGTACTACAAATTTTATTTTAACTAAAATGCATAAGGAGGGAAGTACTTTTAAAAATGCATTAATTACTGCACAAGAATTAGGATTTGCAGAATTTGATCCTACAGCTGATATAAAAGGATATGATAGTGCAAGAAAATTAGCTATATTATCAAATTTAGCCTATAATAAAAAATTCAATTGGGAAAGTTTTAATGTAGAAGGAATAGATAATATTGATGAATATGATATTGATATGGCAAATAAATTAGGAGGAGTTATTAAACTAATTGGAATAAGTGAAAAATTCAAAGAGGGTATATATACAGCTGTTAAACCAGCTATTATATCTAAAAATAGTATTTTATCAAGAGTAGAAAATGAGTTTAATTCTATAATAATAGAGGGAGACAGTATAGGGGAAATAGCTTTCTATGGAAAAGGTGCAGGTAAATTACCAACAGCCAGTGCAATTTATTCAGATATTATAAATATAATAAATAATAAAAAAGAGAAAGGTTTATTATTTAATGATGAAAAGGCTGTAATTTTTAGAGAATTTCCAAAAGAGAAAGATTGGTTTATAAGAATCTCTACTGAATATAGAACTGAAGTTATATGTGATATAAATAAGTCATTTAAAAAAGTATATGTATATTCAAAAAATTGTTTTTCAAAGAAAGAGATTTTTGCTATAGTTTACAATGAAAAAGAAAAGGATCTAAAAAATAAGCTGGATAGTATACCTAATATTAAAAAATTAAAGACCACTATAATTTTATTCCATAGCTAAGGGCTAATTAGCAAAGGAAATAAAATATGGCTTTAATTATAGATAAAAACCTTCCAGCTTATAAAATATTGAAATCTGAAAATATAAATATAATGGATAAATTAAATTATAGCAAAAATACAAATAAATTAAAACTTATAATATTAAATTTAATGCCTAAAAAAATAGATACAGAGATTCAATTATTAAGACTTTTAGGTAAAAGCTCTGTAGATTTAGAGATTACTTTTTTAAAAACTGAAAGTTATAAAAGTAAAAATACAAATAATGAGCATTTAGATAAATTTTATAAGACTTTTAATGAAATAAAAAATCAAAATTTTCATGGAATGATTATAACTGGTGCCCCAGTAGAACTTATGGATTTTGAAAAAGTAGATTATTGGGAAGAACTTAAAAATATAATGGATTATTGTAATAAAAAAGTAAAATCTACTATATTCATATGTTGGGCAGCACAAGCAGCTTTATACTATTATTATGGTATAAATAAGTATTTATTAAATAAAAAGCTTTTTGGGGTTTTTTCTCACAAAATAATCAAAAAAGATTCTTTAATTACTAAAGGTTTTGATGATGAATTTTATGTACCTCATTCTAGATATACTTATACAAAAAAAGAAGATATAAAAAAATGTAAAGAAATAGAGATAATTTCAGAATCAGAAGAAGCTGGATTATATTTAATACAAAGTAATAATTTTAAAAAAATATTTATATCAGGACACTGTGAATATGATAGAGATACATTATATGAAGAATATATTAGAGATAGAGAGAAAAATAAGCCTATAGATATTCCTAAAAACTATTTTGAAGAAGATAATTTAAATAAAAAACCTATAATGAAATGGCGTTGTCATGGAGAAACATTATTTTTAAATTGGACACAGTTGATAGAAAAACTATCAAGTGATTCTTAGGTAAAAGTGAAGTTTGCTTAGAATAATTGATAATTGTATAAAC
>OGSC01000411.1_pt1 | contig 21861 bp, 22 predicted proteins | sample 1573751 | NCBI WGS metagenome assembly OGSC01 (sample SAMN03295840, study PRJEB24534) | human gut metagenome | isolation source: fecal sample 8 from infant 5 | host: Homo sapiens | place: USA: Pittsburgh, PA | collected 2014-07
ATATAATACTATTTAAGTAATGTTAAAAAAATATCAAAAAACATGAAAAAATCTATAGAAAAAAATATAAATTTGTATTAAAATTATAGTATAAAAAATAAATAAAAAGAGGTGTAGAAAATGGTAAAAATAGTTTTAGGTCTTTTAATTATTTTAACAGTCTTTTTTGCAGTTGCATTTTTCAAAGATTATATTAAAGCAACTAAAGAAGGAAATATTGAAAAAACCAATTTTTTTGCATTAGGAACAGTAGGATTTATAACTAATTTTTTTGATACTTTGGGAATAGGAAGCTTTGCTCCTACTACAGCATTACTTAAAAATTTTAAACTTACACAGGACAGAACTTTACCAGGTACATTAAATGTTGCATGTACTGTACCAGTTGCTGTAGAGGCTATTTTATTTATAAATGGTATAGAAGTAGAGCCTGTAACATTATTTTCTTTATTAATAGCAGCTACAGCAGGTGCGGTAGTAGGTGCAGGAGTTGTATCCAAACTAGATGAGAAAAAAGTTCAATTTGGTATGGGAGTGGCTCTTGTAATAGTGGCTTTAGTAATGCTTGCAGGACAATTAAACTTAATGCCAGCAGGTGGAGATGCTACTGGACTTCATGGTGTAAAGCTTATAGTAGCAATTATAGGTAATTTTATATTAGGCGCTTTAATGACTTTAGGAATAGGTTTATACGCTCCATGTATGGCTTTAGTATATGCTTTAGGAATGAGTCCAAAGGTTGCTTTCCCAATAATGATGGGATCTTGTGCATTCTTAATGCCGGCAGCATCACTTAAGTTTGTAAAAGAAGGAGCTTATGATAGAAAAGCATCTATGGCTATAACTATATTTGGTTTAGTAGGTGTATTTATAGCATATTATTTAGTAAAATCATTACCATTGGATATATTAAAATGGTTAATAATTGTTGTTATATTATATACTGCAGTTATGATGTTTAACTCATCTTCTAAAGCTAAAAAAGCGGTAAAGGCTTAAAAATAATGTTTTAGATTTAAATTATATTTGTAAAGCTTTAAAATAATTAAGTGTTAAAAACCAGGTGAAATTTAAATTTCACCTGGTTTTTTTTCAAGTTTATAATTTTATTGTTGAAAATTTTAATAAAAAGTGTTTATACTATATATATGTGTATTCATATTTATCCATAATTAGCAGATAGAAATACTTTATTTGTATAATTATAAATAAATTAATAGATAAAGTGAAAAAATATTACAATAATTTGCATAAAACTTGTGAAATAATATATTTATTTCATAGTTAACTGTAAATTTTATTTAATTTTTATATTTGAAGGGAGTAGTTTTAATGGACTTAATGAAAAGCTTATGGGAAAAAGCTAAAAGTGACAAAAAGAAAATTGTACTTGCAGAGGGAGAAGAAGAAAGAAATATTGAAGGTTGTTCAAAAATATTAAAAAATGAATTAGCTCACATGATTTTAATAGGAAATGAAGAAAAAATAAACGAAACAGCAAAAAAATTAAATGTTTCTATAGATGGTGCAGAAATAATAGATCCACAGACTTCAGAAAAAGTTTCTACATATACAAAAGAATTTTATGAATTAAGAAAACATAAGGGCGTTACTATGGAAAAAGCAGAACAAATAGTTAAAGATCCTATATATTTTGCTACAATGATGGTTAAAATGAAGGATGCAGATGGATTAGTATCTGGTGCTATACACACTACAGGAGATTTATTAAGACCAGGACTACAAATAGTTAAAACGGCTAAAGGAGCCTCTGTTGTTTCAAGTACATTCATAATGGAAGTACCAAATTGTGAATATGGTAAAAATGGTATGCTTTTATTTGCAGATTGTGCTGTAAATCCTAATCCAACAGCAGATGAGTTAGCTTCAATTGCTATATCCACAGCAGAAACTGCTAAAGCTTTATGTGATATGGAACCTAAAGTAGCTATGTTATCTTTCTCATCAAAGGGAAGTGCAAAGCACGACTTAGTAGATAAAGTAGCAGAAGCTACAAAAATAGCAAAAGAAAAAAGACCAGATCTTGATATAGATGGGGAATTACAATTAGATGCGGCTATAGTACAAAAAGTTGCAGATTTAAAAGCTCCAAATAGCACCGTTGCAGGAAAAGCTAATGTTTTAGTATTCCCAGACCTACAAGCAGGAAATATAGGATATAAATTGGTTCAAAGATTCGCAAACGCAAGTGCTATAGGACCAATATGTCAAGGTTTTGCAAAACCAATTAATGACCTATCAAGAGGTTGTAGCAGTGATGATATAGTTAATGTAGTTGCTGTAACAGCAGTTCAAGCACAAAATATGTAATTAAATATTTTAATTTTTATATGATCAATTTATTTATTATTTTAGATGATAAATTAATTGATTAATATCACAAATAAAAAATAGATTTGTTTATAATAAAATTTTATATAAAACATATAGATGAAGGGTGGAAAATTAATGAAAATATTAGTAGTTAACTGCGGAAGTTCATCATTAAAATATCAATTAATAGATATGACTTCTGAAGAAGCTTTAGCAAAAGGATTAGTAGAAAGAATAGGAATAGAAGGATCTATATTAACTCAAAAGGTTAATGGAGAAAAATATATAATAGAAGAACCTATGAAAGATCATAAAAAAGCTATAGAGTTAGTTTTAAAAGCATTAGTAGACAAAGAGCATGGTGTAATATCTGATATGTCAGAAATAGCAGCAGTAGGACATAGAGTAGTTCATGGTGGAGAAAAATATGCTAGCTCAGTACTTATAGATGATGAGGTTATGAAGGCTTTAGAAGATTGTGTTAAATTAGCACCACTTCATAATCCACCAAACATAATAGGAATAAATGCTTGTAGAGAACTTATGCCTAAGACTCCAATGGTAGCGGTATTTGATACAGCATTCCATCAAACATTACCAGATTATGCATATATGTATCCATTACCATATGAATTATATGAACAAAATGGTATAAGAAAATATGGCTTCCATGGAACATCACATAGATATGTATCTAGTGTGGCATCAGAAATGATGGGAAAAGATCTAAAAGATATTAAAGTAATAACTTGTCACTTAGGAAATGGAGCAAGTTTATGTGCTGTAAAAGAAGGAAAATCAGTAGAAACTTCTATGGGATTCACTCCACTTGCAGGATTAGCTATGGGAACTAGATGCGGAGATATAGACCCAGCAATACTTCTTTTCATGGAAAGAGAATTAAAAATGTCACCAGATGAAGTAGATAATGTTATAAATAAAAAATCAGGTGTATTAGGAATATCAGGAGTAAGTAGTGACTTTAGAGACATAGAAGGTGCTGCAGAAGAAGGAAATAAAAGAGCTAAACTAGCTTTAGATGTATATCATTATACAGTAAGACAAACAATTGGTGCTTATACAGCAGTATTAAATGGTGTAGATGCTATAGTATTTACAGCAGGACTAGGAGAAAATTCAGCAGCAAGCAGAGAAGAAATTTTAAATGGATTAGAATACTTAGGTATTAAGATAGATGCCGAAAAGAATAAACAAAGAGGAAAACAAATAGAAATAAGCACTGAAGATTCAAAGGTAAAGGTATTCGTTATACCAACTGATGAAGAATTAATGATAGCAAGAGATACTAAAGAAATAACAGCTAAATAGTATATAATATAAGTTATAAATATAGGTGTAATAACTTTGATTTACTTATAAAATACTTGACTTTTTAATATGCCCTTTATATAATAAATTGTGGTTGCTATAATTGAGGTGAATTTTATGAATTTAGATGTATCGGATTTAATAAAAAAAATAAAACTAAGTAAAGATGTTCATCTGAAGTTAGAAGATCAAAGAAAATTTTTTGATGGAGATGAAGAAATTCTTTATTTAGAAGCACCAACATTAGACGGGGTAGTTAGTATATCTAAAGATATATTAACCTTAGATGGAAAGTTAAGTGCAGAAATTGAGCTTTCTTGTTCAAGATGTCTTCAAAAGTTTAAACACCATGTTGACACAGAGGTACATGAGAGTTTTACAAATAATCCCCAATGCGAAGATGATGAGATTATGTTACTAAAAAATGAAGCTATTGATGTTACAGAGGTTATAGAAAATAACATAATTATAGAATTACCAATAAAAAGACTCTGTAAGGAAAATTGTAAAGGCTTATGCCAACAATGCGGTGCTAATTTAAATTTTTCAAAGTGTAAATGCGAAAAAGATATAGATCCAAGGTTGGCAAAACTAAAAGACTTTTTTTCTGCTCAGTAAGGAGGTGTTTACAGTGGGAAATCCAGCGAGAAAAACTTCAAAGGCAAAAAGAGATTCTAGAAAAGCTCAAACTTTCAAATTAAGCTTACCAGGAATCGTTGAATGCCCTCAATGTCACGAAATGAAACTTGCTCATAGAGTATGTAAAAGTTGTGGATATTACAATGGCAAAGAAGTTGTATCAAACGATAAATAATTATAAAAAAGAAAGTCGTAAGGCTTTCTTTTTTTTCTTGTGAAAGAAAAAAAATTAGCTTATACTTTATAGTAGGAAGGAAGTGATACTATGATAATAGCTGTAGATGGTATGGGAGGAGATTTTGCTCCAGAATTAGTAGTAGAAGGATGTATACAAGCTGTCAAGGAATATGAAGGCATACATATAATAATAACAGGTAAAGAAGAATTAATAAAAAATGAATTAGATAAAAGAGAATATAAAGGAAACAAAATAGAGATACTAAATACAAAGGAAGTTATAGGTACTGATGAAGCACCAGTAAAGGCTATAAGAAGGAAAAAAGATTCAAGTATGGTGAAAGCTTTAGAATTAGTAAAAGAAGGTAAAGCTCAAGCCGTTATATCCGCAGGAAGTACAGGAGCATTAATGGCAGGAGCTACTTTTGTTTTAGGAAGAATAAAGGGTATAAATAGAGTTTGTTTAGCACCATTACTTCCAGGAGCTAAAGCTCCTTTTATGATAGCAGATGCAGGTGCTAATGTAGATTGCAGGCCAGAATATTTAGTTCAATTTGCTATGATGGGGAAAGTATATTTTGAAAGTGTATTAGGTGTTAAAAATCCAACGGTAGGGTTGGTAAATATAGGTGCTGAAGAAGAAAAAGGTAATGAACTTACAAAAGCCGCATATAAATTATTAAAGGATACAGATTTTAATTTTATAGGAAATATAGAACCAAGAGATATACCAAGAGGAGAAACTAATATTGCAGTATGTGATGGATTTATAGGAAATACTGTGTTAAAAACTTATGAGGGAGTAGCCTCAAATTTATTTTCTATGTTAAAAGATGAAATAATGTCATCCACCAGAGGAAAAATAGGAGGAGCACTTTTAAAACCTGTATTTAAAGATTTTAAAAAGAAATTTGATTATACGGAATATGGTGGATCACCTTTTCTAGGGGCTAAGGGTATATGTATAAAAGCTCATGGAAGTTCTGATGCTAAAGCATTTAAAAATGCTATAAGACAGGCAAAAATTTGTTATGATAAAAAGATAATTGAAGAAATAGAGAATAATTTAGAAAATTTAATAGAAAATAATATATAATGGAACTTAATGAATATATTGACGTAGAAATAGTTATGTAATATTATTTATGTATAAAGCATTAGGAGGTGACACAAATGATTTTTGAAAAAATAAAAGCTACAATAGCAGAACAATTAAGTATAGATGAAGAGGAAATAACTATGGAATCATCTTTTATTGATGATTTAGGTGCGGATTCACTTGATATAGTTGAATTAATAATGGCATTAGAAACTGAATTCGATTTAGAAATACCAGATGAAGACGCAGAAAAAATTTCTACAGTGGGAGATGTAGTTGACTACATAAAATCACATACTGAGGAATAATTGATTTTTATCCCCGCCTTTACTAGCGGGGATTTTATATTAAAAAATATAATTAAAAGATAAGTTTATTCTTGAGTTTATTTAATAAATATACTGAAGAATGAACTTCTAGGGAGTGAAAATTTTGAAAAATAGACAGGATATTTTGAAAGAACTTCAGTACAAACTTAAAGTATGTTTTAAAGATGAAAAATTATTAGATGTGGCATTAACCCATAGTTCCTATGCTAATGGTAAAAAAAATATAAAATATTATGAAAGATTGGAGTTCTTGGGAGATTCCGTATTACAACTTATAATATCAGAGCATTTATATCAAAAATATGAAGATAAAAAAGAAGGAGAACTCACTAGAAAGAGGGCTATAATAGTCTGTGAAAATTCCCTTTACGAAATGGCTAAAAGATGGGATTTAGGTTTTTATTTGCAAATGAGTAAAGGGGAAGAATTGACAGGAGGCAGAGAGAGAGTATCTATATTAGCAGATTGTGTGGAATCTATAATAGCTGCTATATATTTAGATAAAGGATTAGATGAAGCAAGAGAATTTGTTATGAAAAATTTCAAGGAAATAATAGAAAAAGCCATGAGAGATGAAATAATACTAGATTATAAAACTACATTACAAGAAATAGTGCAACAAAATAATGATCTTACTATAAACTATGAATTATTAAAACAGGAAGGTCCTCCTCACAGAAGAAAGTTTTTTACTAATGTAACCATAGATAATGAGGTAAGAGGAACGGGGATAGGATATAGTAAAAAAGAAGCAGAACAAAACGCAGCAAAGGAAGCATTAAAGAATTTAGGTGATAATTATGAGTAAAGGTCATTATATAATACCAATATTTGTAGCTCAGGAAGGATGTCCCTACAATTGTGTTTTTTGTAATCAGCATAAAATAACCGGAGAAAAGGACGAAATAATAGACGAAAATTACGTAAGAGAAACCATAGAAGCTTATATAAAAACTATAGATAGAGAAAATTCAACTTTAGAGGTTTCTTTTTTCGGAGGTACTTTTACGGGTATACCTATAGAAAGGCAAAAGAGTCTTTTAAAAGTAGCAAAGGAATATAAGGATAAGGGCCAAATAGATTGTATACATATGTCCACAAGACCAGATTATATAGACAGAGAAATTTTAGATAACCTTAAAAAGTACTCTGCGGATATAATTGAATTAGGAGTTCAATCTTTAGATGAAGAAGTCCTTTTAAAATCAGGAAGAGGGCATTCCGTAGAAGAGGTGTATAGAGCCTCAAAACTTATAAAAGAATACGGATTTACTTTAGGACATCAAATAATGTTAGGACTTCCAGGAGATACTTTTAAAAAGGACATAGAAACTGTAGAAAAATCTTTAAAGATGAAACCAGATATAGCAAGAATATATCCAGCCTTGGTAATAAAGGATACTCCTATGGAATATATGTTAAGAAAGGGAACTTATAAACCTTATACTTTAGATGAAGCTATAGATATAACTAAAATATTATATTCTATGTATGATAAAGAAGGCATAAAAGTAATAAGAATAGGACTTCAGCCTACAGAAGAAATAAATGAAAATAAAGATGTGATTTCAGGTCCTTTTCATCCAGCTTTTAGAGAATTAGTGGAAGGAAAAATAATTAATGAGGCTATTTTCTCCTATGTGGAAGATAGTTTAGAAGAAAGCTTAGAAATTTACATAAATAATAAAGATATTTCTAAATTGTATTGTAATAGAAAAGAATTCTTTAATGAATTTATAAATAAGAAGAAAGTAAAAAGATTTAAAGTTATACAAGATGAAACATTAGGTAGAGGGAATATAATTATTAAAAAGGATGAAAATCAAGAACATATATTTATAAAAGAGTATATGAGAAAGCTTTCAGAAGAAGGAAAAAACTTATTTATATAGAATAATATAAGTATCAAGTTAATATAAGCTTTAGTGTCCCCACTGTTTCATATTCAGTGGGGATATATATTTTAAGTTTTAATAATTGATATTTTTTTTTATATATAATAAACTATTAAATGATGTTATTTTTAAAGGGAGGTAAAATTGAAATGAAAAGAGAAAAAAGAGAAAAGATGACTAAAGTTTTAGTTGTTGTTATGACTATTGTATTTATTGCTAGTATATTACCAATGTTTTTTGCCAGATAGGAGTTGTACTACATGTTTTTAAAATCAATTGAAATAAGAGGTTTTAAATCTTTTGCAGATAAAACTGAATTAATGTTTAAACAAGGAGTCACAGCAATAGTAGGTCCTAATGGGAGCGGGAAAAGTAATATATCTGACGCAGTAAAATGGGTGTTGGGAGAACAAAGTGTAAAATCCTTAAGGGGAAGTAAAATGGAGGATGTTATATTTGCTGGTACACAATATAGAAAACCAGTAGGACTTTGTCAAGTTTCACTGATATTAGATAACAGTGATAAAGACTTACCCATAGAATATACAGAAGTAACCATAACTAGACGCTTATATAGATCTGGTGAAAGTGAGTATTATATAAATAATACTCAATGTAGGCTTAAAGATATACAAGAGTTATTTATGGATACAGGTATAGGTAAAGAAGGCTATTCTATAATAGGACAAGGGAAAATAGAGGCAGTTTTAAGTGGAAAGCCAGAGGAGAGAAGAAGTCTTTTAGAGGAAGCAGCAGGTATAGTTAAATTTAAATGGAGAAAAGAAGAGGCAGATAAAAAACTTTCTAATACAGAACAAAATCTTATAAGAATAAAAGATATATTAAATACTTATGAAGAAAGAATAGAACCACTTAAAGAAGAAAGTGAAAAAGCTAAAAAGTTTTTAAATTTATCAGAGGAATTAAAGCATAAAGAAGTCAATATTATGATATATTCTATAGATAAGATAGAAAAAGACCTAGAAAATATAAATAACAATATGCTTTCTTTAAGTGAAAATATAGATAACTTAAAAAATGAAAAATCACAGTACAAAGAAATAATTTTAAAGTTTAATGAAAAATTAGAACTTCTAGACACAAATAATGGTAAAAATAAAGAAGAATATTATTATAATAAAGATAAAAATAAGGATATAGAGAATGAAAATATTCTATTAAAAGAAAAAATAAAAAATCTAAAAGATAATATAAAAGTAAAAGAAAATACTTTAAAAACTAATGAAGAAAGATTACAAAATTATTTAAAAGAAAAGGAAGACTTAGAAAAAAAATTAAATAAATTAAAAGAAGAAGAAATTTATTTAAGAGAAGAGATAGATAAAAAAGAAGATAACATAAATAATTTTAATAAAGAACTAAAGGAAAAAGAAGATAAACTAAAGATGCTAAAATCTGAAGAGATAGAAATACTAAGTAATACGGCTAACCTTAGAAATGAAATATCTGTAATGGAAAATGAAATAGTAAATTTGAAAAATAAATTGGATAATATAAAAAATTCCTGTGATAGTTATATAAGCTCTATAAATATAAATATAAAAACTAAGGAAGATATAGAAAAAGAAATAAAAAATATAAAAGAAAATATACTTTCATTAGAAAATAATTTAAAAGAAAACAGTAAAAATATAGGCTCTTTAAAAATATCCCTTAATAATAAAGAAAAAAAATTAAAGGAGAAAAATGCAGCCTACAGTAGATTAGAAGCGAATTATCATATGCTTTCAAATTTAGAAAAGCACTATGAAGGATATAATAGAAGTGTAAAAACCTTGATGGAGCATGTAAGTCAGGGCAAAATAGATAACATTAATGGAGGCTGTGAAGTTTTAGGGGATATAATAAAAGTAAAGAAAGAGTTTGAAACAGCCATGGAGATAGCCTTAGGTGGAGCTATATCTAATGTTATAACAGAGGATGAAAACAAAGCTAAGATATTAATAAACTATTTAAAGAAAAGAAGTTTAGGAAGAGCTACCTTTTTACCTTTAACTACAATACAGGGGAGAAAAGCTAAAATAAATAATGTTACAAGAGAAGATGGATTTTTAGGTATAGCCAGTGAGCTTATAAATTATGATGCGAAATTTTCTAATATAATAGATTATGTTTTAGGTAGAACCCTAGTGGCAAAGGATATGGACAGCGCCCTTAAAATTGCTAAAAAATTAAATTACTCCTTTAAAATAGTAACATTGGAGGGTGAAGTTATAAATCCAGGAGGCTCACTAACCGGTGGTAGTATAAAACATAGGGCAGGAAGCAGTATAATAAGCCGAAAAAGGGAGATAGAGGAGACTAAGAAAGAATTAGAAGAAACAAAGAATACCATAGAGGAATTTATAAGTAATATATTAGAAAATAAAAATAAAATAAAAACTTTAGATGAAGAAAATTTAAATATAAAGGATGAAATTTACTACAATAATATAGAAATAACTAAATTTACGGGAAAATTAAATGCTATAAAGGAAGATACAGAAAGACTTAGAAGTTCTTTAAATATATCAAGAGAAGAAATTAAGTTAACAAAGGATAAAATACAAGACATTGAAGAGAATATAAATGCATCACAAAAACAATTAGAAGAACTTAAATTAAGAAAAGATTTAAATCATAATGATATAAAGGAATGCGAAGATTTTCTTGAAAATGAAGAAGAAAATGTAAAAAATATAAAAGATAAATTAATAGAGTATAAAATAGAAAAAGCTAAATTAGACGAAATGTTAGTTAGTATAAAAAAAGAATTCTATTCTATGGATACTAATATTACAAACTTAAATAATGAAAATAAAAATATAAATAAAGGTAACCATGAGGATAGAACAAATATAGAAAAATTTGAAAATAATATAAAAGAAAATGAAGATAATATAAAAGATATAAAGACTTATTTAGAAAGTTTAGAAGAAAAATTTAAAAAGTATGAAGTAGAAAGAATAAAACTAAAGGAAGAATTAGAAAAAAATAAAAATAAGGAAGAAAATTTATTATTAATTTTAAGTAAAAAAGAAGATGAAGTTCATAAACAAGATATACAAAAAACTAGGTACATAACAGAAAGAGAGAATTTATATAACAAATTAAATGAGGAATTTTCTTTAACTTATGCAGAAGCACTTAGTTATAAAAAAGAAGATATAAATGTTATAAAATATAAGGAGTATGTACAAAATTTAAAAATAGAAATATCCAATTTAGGTACAGTAAATGTAGGATCTATAGAGGAATATAAAGAATTAAATGAAAAAATAACATTTATGAGTAATCAAAAGGAAGATTTAGTAAAGTCAAAAGAAGAACTTTTGAATGTTATTGAAGAAATGACTAACAAAATGAGAACTGTATTTAGTGAAAATTTTAATAAATTAAGAAAAAACTTTAATGAAACATTTATAGAGTTATTTAAAGGTGGTAGTGCAGATTTAATACTATCTAATGGAGATGAACTTACAGCTAATATAGAAATAAATGTTCAGCCACCAGGTAAAAAACTTCAAAATATAAATCTTATGTCTGGTGGAGAAAAGGGATTATCCGCTATAGCATTGTTATTTGCTATTTTAAAAATGAAACCTACACCTTTTTGTATATTAGATGAAATTGAAGCCGCATTAGATGATGCTAATGTAACTAGATATGCAGACTTTTTAAAGGAATTTTCAGAAAACAGTCAATTTATAGTTATAACTCATAGAAAGGGTACTATGGAAGCTTGTGATGCACTATATGGGGTTACTATGGAAGAAAAGGGTGTTTCAAAGATTATATCTGTAGATTTAACATCAAAAGATGAGGTAGCAGCGACTTTATAAATAATAAGCATTTAGAAGGGGCGATAGTATGTTTGGAAAATTTTTTGACAAATTAAAAGAAGGATTAACAAAAACTAAGGATGGCTTTACAGATAAGATAAGTAGTGTATTAAATTTAGCCGTAACTATAGATGAAGATTTATATGAAGAGTTAGAAGAAATACTTGTTACTGCTGATATAGGTGTAGATACTTCCATAAAAATTATAGATAGGCTAAGAGAAAGAGTAAAGGAAGAAAAAATAAAAGATCCAGCGGAAATAAAGCCTTGTCTTAAAAGGGTAATATTGGAAATACTAGGAGAAGAAAAAGGTTCTATAACCCCAGACACTACTCCAAAAGTTATGCTCGTAATTGGAGTTAATGGTGTAGGAAAAACCACCTCCATAGGAAAAGTTTCAGCAAAGCTAAAAGATCAGGGCTATAAGGTTATAATGGCTGCAGCGGATACTTTTAGAGCAGCGGCTATAGATCAATTAGAGGTATGGAGCAGTAGAGCTAAAGTAGATATAATAAAACATCAGGAAGGATCAGATCCAGGAGCGGTAGTTTTTGATGCAGTTCAGGCAGCCAAATCAAGAAAAGCAGATGTATTAATATGTGATACTGCAGGAAGATTACATAACAAAAAGAATTTGATGAATGAACTTTCAAAAATAAATAAAATTTTAGAAAGAGAATATGGGGATGCATCCAAAGAAACTTTATTAGTTTTAGATGCCACCACAGGGCAAAACGCTGTTATACAAGCAAAAGAATTCATGTCAGCTTGTCCTATAGATGGTATAATACTTACTAAGCTAGATGGAACAGCGAAAGGTGGGGTAGTAATATCTATAAAAGACCAACTAGATATACCAGTAAAGCTTATAGGAGTTGGAGAAGGAATAGATGATCTACAGGAATTTAATCCTGAGGAGTTTGTAGAAGCATTATTTTAACAATAAACAGAGTTCTTGGCTTCAGAGGGAGCTTAGAAATCGTTATCCAGGGACGTAGCCGCTCTCTACTCCCACTTTGAAGAAGATGGGAGCGTTAGAGCGGGGAGTTATCGGATAAAACATTTAGAAATTAGAATTTCATCACAATAATATGTGTTAACTATAAAGAAAATATTGCTTATCAATTAAAAAATATAATATGAAAATAAAAAATATTATGGCTGTTAAGTAAAAATACTTGACAGCTTTTTAATATTTTGATATTATATATTTCGTTGATGAAAAAATAATAGTTTTTAATAATTAGCAAGGGAGTTAGATTAAAATCTGTGATATTTTATGGAAGAAATAGTGGAAATGTCCTTACTACTAGATTTTTATGGTAGTTTACTTACAGAAAAGCAAAACAAAATTATGGACTTATACTATAACAATGATTATTCATTAAAAGAAATATCAGAACTAACTAACACAAGTAGGCAAGCGGTTCATGACATAGTAAAGAGATGCCATAAAACCCTTCTTCAGTATGAAGAAAAACTTCATATGATGGAAAGGTTTATAAATTTAGAAAATTCTAAAGAAAAACTATTAAATATGTTAAATAAAGTAACAAAAGAAAATATAAAAGAAATTGATCATATAAAAAAATATATAATTGATAATATTTAGGAGTGGATTATAATGGCATTTGATGGATTAGCTTCTAAACTTCAGGATGCTTTAAAAAAGCTTAGAGGTAAAGGTAAGCTTTCAGAAAAAGATATAAAAGAAGCCATGAGAGAAGTTAAACTTGCATTATTAGAAGCAGACGTTAACTATAAAGTTGTTAAAAACTTTATAAAAAGTGTTACTGAAAAATGCATGGGTAACGAAGTGCTTGGAAGTTTAACACCTGGTCAACAGGTTATAAAGATAGTAAATGAAGAGTTAACAGAGCTTATGGGAAGTACAGAAAGTACTTTAAATTCTTCCACTTCAGGACTAACAGTTATAATGCTTGTAGGTCTTCAAGGGGCAGGAAAAACTACTATGGCGGGAAAACTTGCTCTTCACCTTAGAAAGAGAAATAAAAGACCTTTACTTGTAGCTTGTGACGTATATAGACCAGCAGCTATAAAGCAACTTCAAGTAGTTGGTAAACAAATTGATATTCCGGTTTTTACTATGGGAGATAAATTAAGTCCTGTAGACATATCTAAAGCCGCTATAGAACATGCTAAAAATAACAAAAACAATGTGGTTATAATAGATACAGCAGGAAGACTTCACATAGACGAAGAACTTATGGATGAGCTTCATAATATAAAAGAAGAAGTGAATCCAACTGAAATACTATTAGTGGTAGATGCTATGACTGGGCAAGATGCTGTAAATGTAGCTAATAATTTTAATGATAAACTAGATATAAGTGGTGTAATACTTACAAAATTAGATGGGGATACAAGAGGTGGAGCTGCCCTTTCTATTAAATCTATGACAGGTAAACCTATAAAATTTGTAGGTTTAGGGGAAAAGATGAATGATTTAGAAGTATTTTACCCAGATAGAATGGCTTCAAGAATACTTGGCATGGGAGATGTACTTTCTTTAATTGAAAAAGCACAACAATCTATAGATGAGGATAAGGCTAAAGAAATTGGAGAAAGAATGTTAAATCAAGAATTTAACTTTGAGGATTTCCTAGAATCCATGCAACAAATGAAAAAATTAGGTCCTATTAACAAGCTATTAGAAATGATTCCAGGAATGAATTCCAAAGAATTAAAAAATATAGATTTAAGTTCTAGTGAAAAAGAAATGAAAAAAACAGAAGCTATAATTAGTTCAATGACTATAAAAGAGAGAAGAAATCCTTCATTAATATCTTCCTCACCTTCTAGAAAAAGAAGGATAGCAAAGGGGTCAGGGACAAATGTTCAGCATGTAAATAAGCTTCTTAAAGACTTTCAGGCTTCTAAAAAAATGATGAAGCAAATGAAAGGTATGGAAAAGGGATTTAAAAAAGGTTTATTTGGTAAATTACCATTTTAAATAAATAGATTTTTAAAGGAGGTGAAAAACATGGCAGTAAAAATCAGATTAAAAAGAATGGGTGCTAAAAAAGCTCCATTTTACAGAGTAGTTGTTGCTGATTCTAGATCACCAAGAGATGGTAGATTCGTAGAAGAAATAGGATACTATAACCCAATAACTGAACCTTCAACTATAAAATTAGATGAAGAAAAAGTTCAAAAATGGATGAAAAATGGTGCGCAACCAACTGATACAGTTAAAAAATTAATCGAAAAAGCAGGTATTTCTGTTAAATAGTTAACTGGGGGTGTATTCAAATGAAGGCTTTAGTTGAAACTATAGCGAAAGCATTAGTTGATAGCCCAGATCAAGTTCAAGTGAATGAAATTTTAGGAGAACAATCCGTAATTCTTGAACTAAAAGTTGCACCTGAAGATATGGGAAAAGTAATAGGAAAACAGGGAAGAATAGCAAAAGCTATTAGAACTGTTGTCAAGGCAGCAGCTATAAAAGAAAACAAAAGAGTTGTTGTTGAGATAATTTAGAAGAGTTAGGTGCACCTAACTCTTTTTTAATATATAATATATTTTCATACTGTTGAATTTATAAAAGGAAAATGGGAATAATTATAATATATAATGGTTAGAGGAGAGAAGATATATGAAAGAGTTTCTAGCGGTAGGAGAAATAATAAATACTCATGGTATAAAGGGAGAAGTAAAAGTATATCCTTTAACTGATGATATGAAAAGATTTAAAAAATTAAAAGAAGTATTTATAGATGGAGAGGAAAGAAAAATAGTATCCTGTAAACTTCAACCTAATAATGTGGTTTTAAAAATAGATGGCATAGATTCTATAGAAGAGGCTAATAAATATAGGAAAAAGCTTTTAGAAATTAAAAGAGAAAATTCTGTAAAGCTTCCAAAGGGAAGTTATTTTATAGCAGATTTAATGGAATGCAGGGTTATAGATGAAGAGGGTAGAGAAATAGGACAAATATCAGATGTAATAAAAACTGGTAGCAATGATGTGTATGAGGTAAAAGGAAAGATTGAGGTATTAGTACCGGCCATAAAAGATATAGTTACAAATATAGATATAGAAAACAAAACTGTAACTATAAAACCTTTGGAGATATGGCAATGCGAATAGATGTGCTAACACTATTTCCTGAAATGTTCTCTATATTTAATCACAGTATAATAGGAAGAGCTATGGAAAAGGAAATTTTAAAAATAAACACTGTAAATATAAGAGATTATACAATAAATAAACATAAAAAAGTAGATGATTACCCTTATGGAGGGGGAGCAGGCATGGTAATGTCAGTACAACCTATAGTAGATTCTATAAAAATGGTAAAAACAGAAAATAAAGGTAAGGTTATATTTTTAGGACCTAAAGGGAAAACTTTTAATCAAAATTTAGCTAAAGAACTGGCAAAAGAGGAAGAATTAATATTTTTATGTGGTCATTATGAGGGTATAGATGAAAGAGTCTATGAGTATATAGATATGGAAATATCTTTAGGTGATTTTGTTTTAACAGGAGGAGAAATGGCTTGTATTCCTATAGTAGATTCTATATGTAGATTAGTAGATGGAGTACTTAAAAGTAGTGAAAGTTATGAAGACGAATCTTTTTATAATGGTCTTTTAGAATATCCTCAATATACAAGACCGCCTATATATGAGGGAAAAGCTGTGCCAGATGTGCTTTTATCTGGTCACCATGAAAATATAAAAAAATGGCGAAAAGCTAAATCCCTTATGATTACTAAGAAAGTAAGACCAGATTTATTAAAAAAATATAGATTAACAGAGGAAGATAAAAAAATATTAAAAGATTTTAATAAAAAATTATAGGAAAAATATTTTTTAGTTGTAAAAAATATTGAATAAAAATTTTTACTATGGTAAAATGAATTTTGTGCTAGTACGGGCGGTCCTCTGCTTATATACATTGTATTACATAATTTAAGCAAGAACGTCAAAAAATTAAAGGAGGGAATGCACAATGTTAGAAGTTATAAAAGCTATAGAAGCAGAACAAGTAAGAAGTGATTTACCAGAATTCAATGTAGGAGACACTGTAAAAGTTCACCAAAAAATCAAAGAAGGAACTAGAGAAAGAGTTCAAGTATTTGAAGGAACAGTTTTAAAAAGACAAAATGGTGGAGCAAGAGAAACTTTCACAGTAAGAAGAGTTGCTTACAATGTAGCAGTTGAAAAAACTTTTCCAGTTAACTCACCATTAATTGAGAAGATCCAAGTTGTAAGAAGAGGTAAAGTAAGAAGAGCTAAACTATACTACTTAAGAGATAGAGTAGGTAAGGCAGCAAAAGTTAAAGAAAGAATATAATGAAACATAAGGGGCTTTAGCATAAGTCCCTTTTTTTCATATAAGAGGGGTGGATTTTATGTTAAAAGAATTAATGGAAATTGTAAAATCTATAATAGTAGCTGTAATAGCAGCTTTTTTAATTATAACTTTTGTATTTGAAACCGTAAGTGTAGAAGGACATTCTATGGATCCAACATTAAATAATAGAGATAGACTTATAGTAGAAAAGGTAAGTTATTATTTTAGAAAACCTAAAGATGGAGATATAGTTGTAATTAAATATCCATCAGATACTAGAGAAAAGTTTATAAAAAGAGTTATAGCTGTTCCAGGAGACACAGTGAGTATACATGATAATAAAGTGTATGTAAATGGTAAAGCTAAGGAAGAAAGTTATATACTGGAAAATTATATGGAAGACTTTAATGAAGTGAAAGTTCCAGAAAATTCAGTATTTGTTATGGGAGATAACAGAAATCATAGTAGGGATAGTAGATTCCCGGATGTTGGTTTTGTAAATTATAAATTAGTGGTAGGAAGAGCAGCTATAAGAATATATCCTTTTAACAAATTTGGTAGTTTGTACTCTACGAATAAATAAAATTTTTAACTTTAGGTGAATTTTTAATTCTATAGTTTAAGTTGAAAATTCATTATTTAAGGATGTAATATATCGTATCTTTCATTTTAGGAAAGCAGATATTAAAAAATATTAACATAGGATAACCCTTAATTAGAAAAAGTCAACAATTTATAAGTTAGAGTTAATTACTTATACAAAGTGAAAATTTGCACTAAGTAATTTGTATAGAATACTAATTTTGTTACAGCTATTTTCATAGTAAGAGAAAGTATTAGGGCTAATAAACGTTAGATAAAAAATAGAAGGAGGATATAAAGATGAATATAAATTGGTTTCCAGGTCATATGGCAAAGACTCGTAGACAAATAAAAGAAAGTTTAAAAATGGTAGATGCCATAATAGAGATAAGAGATGCTAGAATAGTAAGCTCTAGTAAAAATCCAGAGATAGAAGATATATGTGGTAATAAGCCGAGAATAATTCTTTTAAATAAAAAGGATTTAGCCGAGGATAAGGTAACTAAAAAATGGATAAATTCCTTATCACAGGATAATATAAAAGTTTTAGCAGTAAATTCTGTAACAGGAGAGGGATTAAATAAGATAAAACCTACATTAAATGAATTATTAAAAGAAAAACATGAAAGAATGAAAAATAAAGGTTTAGTTAAAATAGTAGATAGAGCTATGGTAGTAGGTATACCTAATGTAGGAAAGTCATCTTTTATAAATAAAATGGCTAAGAACTCTATAGCTAAAGTAGGAGATAGACCAGGAGTTACAAAGAGCAAACAATGGATAAAAACTAAGATGGATATAGAACTTATGGATACTCCAGGAGTTTTATGGCCAAAACTAGATAGCGAAATTGTACAATTAAATTTAGCCTTTACAGGAGCTATTAAAGATGAAATTATGGATATAGAAACCTTAGCTTTAAGATTGGTAGAAAGGCTTCAGGATAAATATCCAGAAAGATTGATGAAAAGATATAAATTAGAAGCATTAGAGGAAAATCCTTTAGACAACTTAGATAATATAGGTAGAAAAAGAGGGGCTTTAATTTCTAAGGGAGAAATAGACTATAATAGAATATCTGTAATTCTTTTAGATGAATTTAGAGCTGGGAAATTAGGCGCTATTTCTTTAGAAGATCCAGAGGATATTATAAATGATAATATAGAAATAGAGGAACAGGAAAGTTCTCTTAAGGAGTAATAATATCATATAATTGAAGGATACATTAGAGCAATGTATCCATTTTTATAAGTATATATATTAAATAAAAAATAAATACTAGAAGGTAAATTAGTATAGGGGTATAGTTATGAATATAAATAATTTAGAAAATATACGATATAATGAAATAAAGGAATTTGCAGATAAAATTAAAAAAGAATTTACATTTTCTCAAAAACAAGAAATTATGGACATAATAGAAAAATTAAATAAAGATTCTCGAAAAAATGTTATAAAGTTAGGTGAGTCTCTTGAAAAATTTTTAAATAAGTATGAAGAAGAATTAAAAAGAATAAATACTATGTATAATTTCGATAGAAGATATGGCAATAGTTATTTAATAGCAGGAGTGGACGAAGTTGGCAGGGGGCCTTTAGCAGGTCCTATTGTGGCCGCTGCGGTGGTTTTAGATTTAAATGTAGAGGAAATGCATAGGATACTTAATATAAAGGATTCTAAAAAGCTTTCAGAAAAAAAGAGAGAAGAATTAGATATAATAATAAGAGAAAAAGCTATAAGCTACAATATAGCCTTAGTAGATAATAGAACAATAGATGAAAGAGGTATAGCTTGGAGTAATAATGAAGTACTTAAAAGAGCAGTAGAAGGTCTGAATGTAAAACCTGATTTAGTTTTATCTGATGGATATGCAGTTAAAAATTTGAACATAAGAAATGAATTTATAATAAAAGGTGATAGTAAAAGTGTTAGTATAGCATCTGCATCCATTATAGCTAAGGTATATAGAGATAATATGATGAAAGAATATTCTAAAGAGTTAAGTATGTATGGTTTTAACCATAATGCAGGTTATGGCACAGAAGAACATATACAAGCAATAAAAAAATATGGAACTTCTAAAATACATAGAATGAGTTTTTTAACAAATATATTATAATTAAATAAAAAACTTATTTATAAAGTGATTTATATTATTTTTGTATTTAAATAAATATAACATAAATTGAATAAATAAAAGATGATATCTGAAAATAGATTTAACTTTAATGTGGTAAATATAAAAAATACATTTAACAAACATATGAATTGGTTTATTAAGTGTATTTTTTATATTTGTGGTGTTAAAATTAAATATATTTTATTTTGAGACACCATATTTTGTGTTTCCATTTAAATATACAAGTACTTATTTGATTATATTTGAAAAGCATTTTTTATAAGTTTTATAGAGTAATTACTATTGAGGGTGTTTAAGATTACTTCTATTACATCAAATCTAAAATAAAATTTATTATGTATAGCTTTTTTTATTATGTATAATTGGGCTGTTTTGTAAATTTTATTTTGCTTTTTAAAAGTTATAGCTTCACTAGGACTACCATAAATAGAACCATATCTAGTTTTAACCTCTATAAAGACAATAAAACTTTTATCTTTAGCTATTATATCTATTTCACCTAATTTACACCTGAAATTTTTTTCTAATATAATATATCCACAATTTTTAATATAGTCAGCAGCTATAGTTTCACCAAAAGAACCAATATCTTTATTACAGTAGTGCATAAATATCACCTTTCGTTATACTATATCATTATTTATAAATTTTCTATATTGTAGAGCTTCTATTATATCTTCCTTTTGAATTTTGCCATTACTATTTAAGTCAGCTATGGTTCGAGCAACTTTAAGTATACGGCCATAGGATCTAACACTTAAATTAAACCTATCATATATTTTCTCTAATATATTGGAAGCTCCTATATTTAAATTACAGTATTTTTTTAAATGGATTCTTTTCATTTGGGAATTAGTATAAATCCCTTCATTAAGAAACCTCTTCTCTTGTATTTTTCGTGCTATATTTACTCTTTCTTTTATAGCATCAGAGGATTCTGAATTTTTATTATTCCTAATTTCAGTATAGGATAAAGAAGGAACAAAGGTAAAAATATCAATTCTATCTAAAAGTGGCCCAGAAAGTTTATTTAAGTACCTTTTAATTTCATAATCGCTGCAGCTGCAAGGTTTTTCAGAACCTAAGAAGCCACAAGGACAGGGATTTAAAGTTCCTAGTAATATAAAATTTGAGTTATAAGTAGCGGTACCATTAAATCTACTTATAGTTATTTTTTTATCTTCTAAAGGTTGCCTTAAAGCTTCTAATACTGCCTTTTTAAATTCTAATATTTCATCTAAAAACAAAATACCGTTGTGAGCTAAAGAAATTTCCCCAGGAATTAAATGTATTCCACCTCCAGTTAAGGCTGCCTGAGAGGAAGTACTATGGGGATTTCTAAAAGGTCTTTTGGTTATTAATGAACCATTTTTATCTAATTTACCAGCTATACTATATATTTTAGTTACTTCTAAAGATTCTTCATAATTTAATTCAGGAATTATAGAAGGGAATCTTTCAGCTAGCATAGTTTTACCGCAACCAGGAGGACCGGACATTATTACATTATGAGAGCCTGCTGCAGCTATTTCTAAAGCTCTTTTTGAGCTTTCTTGACCAGTTATTTCAGAGAAATCTTTTTCTTTTACTGTATTAGAAGCTATGTTGTTTGTATCAATTTTATGTGGAAGTAAATCTTTGTAACAAATAAAATGAATAACTTCTTTTAAATTGGAAAAGGGATAAACATTTATTTTATCTAGCATAGCACATTCATTAGCATTACTTATAGGAACTATAAAGTTAAAATAATTGTTTTCTAAAGCTTCTAAGGCTATAGGAAGAGCACCCCTTATTTTATTTATCTCTCCAAATAGTGAAAGTTCCCCTAAAATTATATAACTCTTTAAGGATTCATCATTGATTTGCTCCGTAGCAGCTAATATAGCAAGAGCTATAGGTAAATCAAAGGAAGAACCTTCTTTTCTTATATCAGCAGGGGACAGATTTACTGTTATTTTGCTTATAGGAAACTCATAACCTGAGTTTGTTATTGCGGATTTTACCCTTTCTTTGGATTCTTTAACGGAGGTATCTGCAAGACCTACTATATTAAAGGCAGGAAGACCATGACTTATATCTACTTCTACAGATATTAAATTACAGCAAGCTCCATTTAAGGTAGCTGTAATAACTTTACTAGTCAAAAAAATCACCTCATAATTTAATATATAT
>OGSC01000412.1_pt1 | contig 21846 bp, 22 predicted proteins | sample 1573751 | NCBI WGS metagenome assembly OGSC01 (sample SAMN03295840, study PRJEB24534) | human gut metagenome | isolation source: fecal sample 8 from infant 5 | host: Homo sapiens | place: USA: Pittsburgh, PA | collected 2014-07
GAATAAAAATGGTTCTTTCCAATATTTGTTGATTTAATACTAAATCTATAATAAAATTATAATTAGTTTTATATTATTTATTAGGAGAAATTATGAAAAATAAAAAAAAATTATTAATAATTATTACTATTTTTGCTACATGTCTAATAATATATTTATTTTATAAAAATGAAAATAAATCTCCGTATCAATATTTTATAAAACAATCAGAAAAACAAGTAGAGGATAATAGTAAAATATATAATATGATAGATAAGCTAAATAAAGATGAAAAAGACAAACTTGTTAGCGAAATATATTCTGTTCGTAATATTCCTAAAAAAGAGAAAAAAAAGATTGCTATAAGTTTATTTGATGAATATATAAACAGTATGAGAACGAACTGGCAGTATGTTAAAAATAATGGTGGAGGTACAGTTGTACTAACCCTTACTGATTATAGGATAACAGAGGCAAAGTTTGAAAAACAAGAAGGAAATAGATTCACATTTTTAATGACATATGATATTAAATGTACAGATGAAAGTAATTATTGGCGTGCAGGTAATGGACAAGATAGAGAAAATAATTGGATAATAGGTAAATTTCAATACATTGATATAGTAAAATATAAAGATAAGTATTATATAGATAATATTTATACAGGTTAATTAAAAAGCTAGGGACTGTTACATGGTGATTTTTAATCATTATGTAACAGTCCTAAAATTTTTAATATAAGAATTAATTAAATTATTAAAAGTAATGCTCCATTAGACAGTATATTTTTGTTGGTGTGCCCAGCATGGGTAGCAACTTGAGAGTGAAAGTCCGTTATAGCCTTGGTAGTGGGAATCACTGCTTAGCGGCAAGGTGTTCATCCTGAGGGACCACCTGCAAAGTAAAAAACAAGTTAGGTGGTACTTTATTATACTTAAAAAATGTATAGAATATAGTAAGAGGGTAAATAAAATCTGTGGTAATATATAATAAAAGTTTATTATATATTGTATATACTCTTAATTAATAAGATTAGGATGATAGGATTTATTATAAATAAAGAAATAGTAAACATAAAAAATATTTATCTTAAAGTTAATATCAATAACATTAATATATAGATATTGGAGGAGTAAATAATGAAAATTGGAGTTATAATGGGTGGAATATCTACAGAAAGAGAGGTTTCCTTAAATTCTGGTAGAGAAGTTATAAAATATTTAGAGCTTTTAGAACATGAAATTATTCCTATTATTATAGATAAAAAAGAAGATGTTATGGAAAAAGCTAAGGGTATAGATTTTGCTTTCCTAGCATTGCATGGTGAGTTTGGTGAAGATGGAACAGTTCAATCAGTTCTTCAAACTTTAGATATACCTTATTCAGGATGTGGTCCTTTAACAAGTGCTATATGTATGGATAAAGATATGACTAAGAAAATTTTAAAATATGCTAATATAAATACAGCAGATTGGGTAAATGTATCTAGTGTAGAGAATATAGATTACGAAGCTATAGAAAAAATAGGGTATCCAGTGTTCGTAAAACCTAATAGCGGTGGTTCTAGTGTAGCTACAAACTTAGTAAAAAATAAAGAGGGAATAAAAGAAGCAGTAGAACTTGCATTAAAATATGATAAAGAAGTTATGATAGAAAATTATACAAAAGGTGAAGAAATAACTTGCTGTATGCTAAATGGGAAAATGCTACCAGTATTAGCTATAAGACCACATGCAGAATTCTTTGACTACACAGCAAAATATGCAGATGGTGGATCAGATGAAGTGGTTATAGAATTAGAAGAAAATCTTCATAAAAAGGTAGAAGAAATGGCCTTAGCTTGTTGGAAAGAATTGAAATGTGAAGTATATGTAAGGGTAGATATGATAGTTAAAGAGGGAGTACCTTATGTATTAGAATTAAATACATTACCTGGTATGACAAAAAATAGTTTGTTCCCTAAGAGTGCTAATGCAGTAGGAATATCCTTTGCAGAATTATTAGATTTAATAGTTAAATATTCATTAGAAGTAGAAAGATAATAAAATAAATTAGGATAAAAAATACTTATAGATGGTAAGTGATCTATAAGTATTTTTTATTTGAATGAAGTTTTTTTACATGATATTCTGTTAAAGAATAATTAAAAAATAATTAAAAAATAGTTAAAAAACAATAAAAAGGGGAGAGAATTATAGTGAAATTTGCAAAATTTAAGAAAAAATCTTTAATTGCACTATCTAGCATATTAGTATTAAGTAGTTTAGTTGGTTGCCAATCAAACTCAAGTGAGAAAGATGGAACTATAAAGATTGGATTAGTAGCACCATTATCTGGAGCTATGGCACAGGATGGTAAAAGTATATTAAATGCAGCTCAATTAGCAGTTGATGAAGTTAATAAAGAAGGGGGAATTAACAAGAAAAAAATAGAATTAGTTTACGAAGATGATAAGGGAGAGCCAAAGGAGGCTGCATCCATTGCAAATAAATATTCATCAGATAAAGATATTATGGCGGTTATGGGAAGCTTTTCTGCACCATGTACTTTAGCTGGAATACCTATTTATACTAAAGCTAAAATTCCAATGATGGGACCTTGTGGTTCAGCACCAGCTTTAAGTGGTAGCAGTGAATATTATAGAAAAGTAACTCCATCAGATTTAACAACAGGAAAAGAATTATCAAAATGGATGTTAAAAGATATGAATTATAAAAAAGTTGCTATTATATATGTAAACAACGATTATGGTAAAGGTGTTGCGGAAAGTGTAGATAATTTTTATAAAGAAAATGGAGGACAAGTTGTAGCTAAAGAAAGTTACATGCCTAAAACTCAAGACTTTGGAAGTATAATAACAAAAGTAAAAAGTAAAAATCCAGATATAATTATAATGGGATCTTTTTATGGTGATGCAGGTGCTTTTCTTAAACAAGCTCATAATGTAGGATACAATCCTAAAGTAGCAGGCCCTACTCCATTACTTTCAAAATCATTAGTAGATTTAGCAGGTAAAGATGCAGAAGGAATATTTACTATAGGATCTTTTTCTACTAATCTTGAAAATGAAAAAGTAAAAGAATTTACAGAAAAATATAAAAAGAAATATAACCAAGCTCCAAGTAGTTTTGCAGCTTATTCTTATGATGCAACTAAGATATTAATAGAAGGAATTAAAAAGGGTGGAAATGATAGAGAAAAAATCAATGAGGCATTAAAAAATATGGGAACTTATACTGGAGTGACAGGAAATACTAAGTTTGAAAAAAGTGGAGATGCAGAAAAGAATCTAATAAGATTCATAGTTAAAGATGGAAAATTTGTTGAATGGAAGAAATAACATATGATTATAGAAGTATTAGTAAATGGAATTACCCTAGGCAGCATATATTGTTTGGCTGCCCTGGGTTTTAATATGATTTTTGGTGTATTAAAAATGTTAAACTTTGCTCATGGTGAAATATTAATGTTTGGAACTTTTGTTTTTTTTACCATGGTAAGCATATTTAAAATACCATTAATTTTAGCTATTATTTTAACTATAGTTATTACTGGACTTATAGGGGTTTTATTATATTTTATAGCTTATAAACCAGTATTAAAAGGAGATACAATGGCTCCCCTTTTAAGTTCATTAGGAGTTTCTATAATGTTAGAAGCTTTAGGACAACTTATATGGGGAACGGAAATAATACCTTTTCCAATAAATATACCTAAAGGAACATATTCTATTGCTTCAATAAAGCTGTCTAATATACAAATATTTATTTTCTTATTTTCTATAACTTTAATGATAATTTTATATAAATTTATAATGAAAAGTAATATTGGATTACAGATAAGAGCACTGTCTTATAATAGAAAATATGCAGAACTTATGGGAATAGAAACGGATAAAATTACTATGATAGTTTTTTCTTTAGCTACTATATTAGCTATGGTTTCAGGAATATTAAGTAGTATGTATTACGATGCTCTTTATGTCACTATGGGAAGTGGCGTAATGATTAAGGCTTTTGCTGCTGCTATTTTAGGTGGTATTGGAAGTATTCCAGGAGCGTTGGTTGGAGGATATATATTAGGAGTATCTGAGAGTTTAGTTGGAGCTTATATTTCTACATCTTATGTAGATGGAATAGCCTTTATAATATTAGTTCTAGTATTAATTATTAAACCTAATGGAATATTTGGTGAAGAAATTAAGGAGAAAGTATAGATGAAGTTATTTAAAAATAACAAAATTATGTTTTTAATAATTTTGGCAATATTGCTTGTAGCACCTTTTATGATTACAAATCAATATATTCTGCATATTATTATAACTATACTTTTATATAGCATATTAAGTATGAGTCTTAATTTTGTTAGCGGTAATGCAGGGCAAATTTCTGTAGGACATGCTGCTTTTTATGGTATAGGGGCTTATACAACTAGTATACTTATGATTAATGCTCACTTGCCTTTTATAATTGCTATGTTATTAGGGGGATTGTTAGCAGGCATATGTGGAATATTTTTAGGTATACCATCTTTACGTGTAAAAGGAAACTATCTTTGCATAATAACTCTTGGATTTGGAGAAATAGTAAAATTAATATTGTTAAATTGGGATAAAGTAACCGGTGGGCCTATGGGTATTTCCTCTATACCTAATCCAGAATTTTTAAGTATATTTAAGGATAAAAACTTAGGATTTTATTATCTAATATTATTTTTATTTGTGATTTTCTTTGTTATATTATATAAATTAACTTATTCCAATCATGGATTACTTATGTTAGCTGTTAGAGAAAATGAAATAGCAGCTACATCATTAGGGGTAAATATAACTAGCATAAAATTTTTTGCTTTTATAATAAGCTCTTTTATAGCAGGTATAGCTGGAGGATTTTATGCAACTTATGTTTCCTTTATAAGTCCAGAGTCTTTTATGTTTAAAGAATCTATAACTATTTTAGCTATGGTTATAATAGGGGGAAAAGGAAATATAGTTGGATCAATTATTGGAGCTATAGTTTTGGCAATTATTCCAGAGCTTTTAAGAGAATTTAATGATTATAGAATGTTATTTTATGGTTTAGGTTTAGTATTGATGATTGTATTTAGACCTGATGGAATTTACGGATTGAAATATAGAAAGAAATTTACATATAAATCATAGAAGGGGTATATATGAACATATTAGAAGTAAAAGATTTAAATATAAATTTTGGGGGAATAACTGCAATAGATAATCTGAATTTTTCAGTGAAAAAAGGAGAGATATTAGGGGTTATAGGACCAAATGGAGCTGGTAAAACTACATTATATAATACTATTACAGGAATATATAAACCAAGTAAAGGGGATATATTTTTAAATAATAAAAAAATAACGGGAATGAAACCTTATAAAATAAGTAGATTAGGTATTGCAAGAACCTTTCAGAATATAAGATTATTTAATTCTTTAACGGTTCTTGAAAATATTTTAGTAGGTAGGGTAAGTGAATTAAAAAAACTTGTTAAATTAAATCCTTATATGGAAGAAACCTTTGATATTTTAAAAGTTGTAGGATTAGAAAAAGTAATTAACAATATGGCCTCTGATTTACCCTATGGACAGCAAAGAAAAGTAGAAATAGCTAGGGCTTTGGCTATTTCACCTAAGGTATTACTTTTAGATGAACCAGCCGCGGGTATGAATAATTATGAAAAACGGGATTTGAAAAATTTAATCAATATACTTAGAGAAAATTTCAATATAACAGTACTTATCATAGAGCATGACATGGGAGTTATAATGGAGTTATGTGACAGAATTCTAGTATTAGATTACGGGAAAAAAATTGCTGAAGGTAGCCCAGAGGAAATAAGCAATGATGATAATGTAATAAAAGCTTATATGGGTAAAGGTATAAAGGAGATTTAACATGTTAATAGTTAAAGATATTAATGTAAATTATGGGGTTATTCCTGCCCTAAAGCAAATATCTATAAACGTTAATGAAGGGGAAATAGTAACTATAATAGGTAATAATGGTTCTGGAAAATCTACATTATTAAAAGCATTAACAGCACAATTAAAATATACTGGAGATATTTCTTTTTATGGGGAATCTTTAAAAGGGATGAGCACTCATAAAATAGCTCAAAAGGGGATATGTTTAGTTCCGGAAGGTAGAGGCATATTTCCTTTGATCACAGTAGAGGAAAATTTACTTTTGGCCTTTTGTAACAAGATAAATAAAGGTACTAAAGATGAAAAATTACAAGAGGTTTATACAAGATTTCCAAGATTAAAAGAAAGAAGAACCCAATTGGCAGGTAGTTTAAGTGGAGGAGAACAACAAATGCTTGCTATAGGACGAGCTATCCTATCTAGCGCTAAGTTGATATTACTAGATGAACCTTCTATGGGATTGGCTCCTATTATGGTGGAGGAAGTTTTTGAAACTATAAAATCTATAAATAAGGAAGGAACATCTATACTTTTAATTGAGCAAAATGCTTCTATGGCCCTAGAAGTGTGTAATAGAGGATATGCCCTAGAAAACGGCAAAATAGTATTAGAGGGTAGCACAGAAGAATTGATTAAAAGTAATTTTATTAAAAAAATTTATCTTGGAAGGTAGAGTTCATATTAAAAGAGAGGTTAGTTTTATGGATATAAAAAATATATGCCAGAATTTATATGCTACATTAAATTTAGAGAGAAAAATGGTAGGGGTTAAATTTATATTTACAAAAGACCATTTTGAAAAGTTGGATATTCCTAAATTAAATAGCAAAGTAACTTATTGTTATATGGTGAAGATGGCTTCTAATGGAAGAGAATTTAAAGCTAATGAAGAAAATTTTAAATGTTTAGCCTCTGCAAGAGCTTTAGGTATAATTTCTAGTAATAATTATATAGACTCAGGACAGCACTATGGAAAACATGGCCTATATGATAGCTTAGCTACGGCTAAAAAGGTACAAAAGGATATTACATTTATAAATCATTCAATATATGGTATAGAAATTAGACCTTTAGAAAATTTTGTAGAAGAGCCAGATGTAGTTGTTATTATAACTAATCCATATAGTGTAATGAGAATAGTTCAGGCATATACTTATAAATATGGAGTACATAAAAATATAACTTTAGGCGGCAATCAAGGAATATGTTCTGAATGTACAGCAGTTCCTTACGAAAACAATGATATTAATATATCAACTTTGTGTTCTGGAACAAGATTTTTTTGTAAATGGGATGAAAGTGATATGGGGGTAGGATTTCCATTTAATAAGCTTAAAGACATTGAAAATGGAATATTAAAAACATTAAATCCAACCGAGCCAAATCGTAAGAAAAAAGAGATAGAATTAAAGTCTAAAAATATAGAAAATAATATTGATGTAAAGTATAATGAAAACTATTTTGTTAATTATAAGTAATATTATGATTAAACTTAGATTATAAAAAATAAATTCTAATTATGTTAGATCCGGTTTCAAAAAAATTTTATTAAAACATTAGTATTGAATTGGCATAATATAAAGCGCTATGCAGATTATTCAGAGTAAATAATCTCTATAGTGCTTATTTTATATTTATTGTAGATTATAATAAGTATAGTTAAGCTTTTATTATATTTATTTTGTAATGTTTTATTGTGTTTAAATAGTAGGAATTTCATCATTTTTAATGATAATAGGTAGAATTCCTATAGTATTTAATGTAACTAGAAATTATTTAATTAAATATATTACAATTGTATAAAAAATTTGATATATTATTTATAAATAGAATATGGTATTAAATACATTATTTATTTGAAGTGGGTGTGTAAAATAAATAGGTGAAGGGGTATAAATATGGAAGCTAAGCAGGTTTTAGAGATTTCACTTTCTGTAGGGAAAATGCTTCTAAGTAATGGAGCAGAATCCTATAGAGTTGAAGAGACAATTGAGAGAATTTGTAGGGCATATAATTTACAATGTGAGTGTATGGTTACTGCTAAGGGTGTTTTTTTGTCTATTATAGATGATAATAATGAAAAGGTAACTTCACTTAAAAAAGTAAAAACAAGAGGAGTAGACTTAGCTAGAATAGATCGCCTTAATTCTTTTTCTAGAAGCCTTCAAGATAATCCTATTTCCTATGATGAAGCTAAAGAAACTTTAAAAGAAATAGATTCCCTGCCATTTTTCAGTTTACCAGTAAGGATTGTGGCTGCAGGCATGACTTCCTTTGTTTATTCCTTATTTTTTAATGGTACAATTTACGATGCCATTGTTTCAACTTTTATTAGTATGGGGATTTATTACATGTTAGATAGGGTATCTAAGGTTGGATTTTTTCAATTTTTTCAATTTTTCTTTGCAGGCTTTATCATAGGAATATCAAGTTTAGTTGCGGAAAATATATTCCCACTTGTAAGTAGAGGAAACATTATAACTGGAGGAATAATGATATTAGTTCCAGGAGTGCCACTTACAAATGGTATAAAAGATATTATCTATGATGATTTTATGTCTGGTATAGTAAAGTTTGGAGAGGCAATGCTAGTAGTAACTGCTATGGGAGCAGGAATTGCTACAGCATTGACATTGGGAGTAGGTGTTAAGTGGTGATAAAACAAATTATATTAGCGTTTTTCGGAAGTGTGTTTCCCGTTGTACTCTTTAATATTGATAGAAAAAAAATAATATGGACTGGTTTTGCAGGTTCCATTGGTTGGACGGCATATCTTATAGTATATAATTATATATATAGCCCTGTTATGGCATCCTTTGTTGGAGCTTTTATGGTAGGGTTATATAGTGAATTTATGGCAAGAAAGCTTAAAACACCTGCTATGCAGTTTTCTATACCAGGTATATTCCCATTGGTACCAGGAATTACTGCTTATTATGCTATAAATTCTATAGTTGAGCAAAATTATTCTTTAGCCTATTCTAAGGGATTTCAAACTGTAGCTGTAGGTGGAGCAATTGCTTTTGGCATAATGCTTTCTTCCACTACTGTTAGGTTTATTACGAAAATAACACAAACTAAAAGAGTGAAATAAAGCATATTTAATTTTAATGTAACAAATATAAAAAATATGCGCAATAAACCATGCGAATAAGCTTTAGAAGTTCTTAATTTGGCGGAATTTAAAATTTGCGTAATTCCTCACAGGACGTGAGGAGCCGATGGTGAAGCTACGGATGGCGCCTCTAGCGGGTAGAAAATTTTTAATGTAGCCCAATTTAGAATTTCTTAGCGAAATGAGTTGATTTATAAGGTAATTTTTATATTTGTGGAATTAAAATTAAATATATCTTCAGATTTGATTTGTACAATGAGCTTTTGGGAGGAATTTTATGTTATTTGATATAAAATTAGATAAAAATTCACCAGTATATATTCAGATAAGTGATTATATAAAATCTATGATACTAAAGGGAATGATAAGAAAAGATGAAAAATTGCCATCTACTAGAGAGTTAGCTTCTATGCTTAAGGTTAGTAGGAATACTATTATATCTGCTTATGAGTTTTTAGAGGATGATGGATTTATATATATGAAAAAGGGAAAGGGAGCTTTTGTTTCTAATGTTAACATTCATGTTGAAGAAAAATGGACAGTTAATTGGGAAAAGAATATAAACGATTATGCTAAGAAAGCTGAAAGTTTAGATATTATAAAACATGAAATCCACTGGGAAAAGGGAATGATATCTTTTAAAAGTATTTCTCCAGATGAGAATTTATTTGATTTAGAGGAATTTAAAAAAGCTTTTTTAAATAGATTTTCTTTAGAAGGAGAAAAAATATTAAATTACGGTTATGCTATAGGATATAGGGATTTAATAAATTATATTATGAAATATATGAAAAATAAAGGAGTGGATACATTAAATAAAAAGATATTGATAACTAATGGTTTTACAGAAGGATTTGATATCGTATTATCTTCTCTAATACAAAAAGGAGATAAAGTATTATGTGAAAATCCTACTCATAATACAGCTATAAAAATAATGAAAATGCATGATATTGAAATTGTAGGTATTGATATGGACAAAGACGGTATAAATATAGATAAATTAAAAGAGACTATAGGTAAAAACAATATAAAATTAGCTTATTTGGTACCCTCTTATCATAACCCTACAGGTATAGTTATGAGTCCAGAAAAAAGAATAAAAATATACAATATATTAAAAGATAATAACATACCTATAGTAGAGGATGGTTTTAACGAAGAACTAAGATATTCTGGTGATCATGTATCTCCTATGATTGCTTTTTCTGGTAAGGGTAATAGTATTATCTATATAGGAAGCTTTTCAAAGGTACTTTTCCCTGGAATAAGAATAGGTTGGGTATTAGGAGATGAAAAGCTCATAGACTATTTAGAAAGTGTAAAAAGAAGTAGAAATATCCATACATCCTTTTTAGATCAGGCTATATTATATGAATATTTAAAGAGTGGAAATTTTGAAAAATATATTAAAAAAGCTAGGAAAATATATAAAGAAAAATATGAATTTGCTTTAAAATGTGCTAAAAAATATATACCTGCACAATATATAACAGGAGAAGGTGGTCTTCATATATTTGTAAAATTAAAAAATATAAAATCAAGAGAATTATTAAAAGAGTGTTGCAAAAGAGGAGTAATTTTTACTCCAGGAGACATATTTTATGTAGATAACAAAGGAGAAGACACTTTTAGATTAGGTATATCTAGAGTTTCTTTAGAAGAAATAGAAAAAGGTTTTAAAATTATAGGAAATTCAGCAAAAAAACTTATAAATAATTATATTTAGTGAAAATTTTGTTAAATTAATGTATAATATTAATAAAAATATTAAAATGGTGGTGATTTTATGAAAAAAGGATTGAGAAATACCCTTATAGTAGTAGGGATAATTTTATTAATACTATTTCCTTTAATAGGAACATATAACAAATTAGTATCTATGGAGCAAAATGTTAACAGAGCAGCTTCTAATATTGATACTAATCTTCAAAGAAGATCTGATCTTATATCAAATTTAGTAGAAACAGTTAAAGGTTATGCTGCACAGGAAAAAGATATTTTTAAAGGTGTAGCAGATGCAAGATCAAAATTGGCAGGAGCACAAAAAATAGATGAAAAAGCTCAAGCTAATGAAGAGTTATCAGGAGCTTTATCAAGATTATTAGTGGTAGTAGAAAGATATCCAGACTTAAAATCTAGTCAAAATTTTAAAGATTTATCAGTAGCTATAGAAGGAACTGAAAATAGAATAGCTATTGCAAGGCAAGATTATAATGAATCAGTAAATAATTATAATACTGGTATAAGGAAGTTTCCAAATTCTATTATAGCTGGTATGTTTAGATTTAGTGAAAAACCATATTTTAAAGCAGAAGCAGGAGCAAGTAAAGCACCCAAAGTAGATTTCTCAAAGTAGGTGAAAAAATGAGAAAATTTTTGGAAAGAAATTTAAATAAAATAGGTTTAACTTTTATATTGGTAATAACCTTAATTATGGCTTCACCAGTATTAGTAAAGGCGGAAAAGAATTTTCCTAAACCTACAAATTTAAAATATGTAAATGATTATGTTGGAGTTATAGATGGTGAAACTAAAGAGTATATTGTTTCAGTAGGAAATGAGTTAGAGAAAAAAACCGGAGCACAAATGTCAGTGGTTGTAATAGATTCACTGGAAGGATCTGATGTAGAATCCTATGCTAATACTTTGTTTAGACAGTGGGGACTAGGACAAAAAGGTAAAGATAATGGAGTTATGATACTTCTATCTGTAAAGGATAAAAAGTGGAGAGTAGAAGTAGGAAGAGGCTTAGAAGGAAGAATAACGGATATTTATTCTTCTAGAGTAATGGAAGAAGTAGCTAAACCTTTACTTAAAGAAGAAAAATATGGTGAAGCCATGAAGAAGGTCTATTCTGTATTTGCAGATGATGTAGCTAAAGAATACAATGTTACTTTAGAAAAGAATGAAAAAGTTAAAGTGCCACAAAAGAAGAAGAGCGGAGGAGGCGTTATACCCGCTATAATTTTCATTATAATTTTATTAAGTATTTTTGGTGGAAGAGGTGGAAGACGAGGAAGAAGAACTTCCATTTGGGATCTTATATTCCTAAATTCACTTTTCTCTAATAGAAGAAATAGATGGGATGACGATGATGATGACCCATTCGGCGGTGGAGGCTTTGGAGGCTTCGGCGGTGGAGGATCCTCTGGTGGCGGAGGTTTTGGCGGTTTTGGCGGCGGAAGTTCCGGTGGAGGAGGTTCTTCTGGCGGATGGTAGCCTGCATTTTATAGATTACAAAAGTATAGTTTTAATAAGGAGTTTTTGCTTTAGGGCAAAGACTCTTTAATTTTATAATAAAGAATAATACTAATTTTTTAGGAAAATAGGAGATGACAATATGCTTAAAAGAGATACTAGAGTTCAAATCGTTATTGTGGAGAATGGTAAGTATATACTAATAAAGCACTGGGTTAAATTAGAAAATAGATATTTTTGGGCTTTACCTGGTGGCGGAAGAGAAAAGGGTGAAAGCTTAGAAGAAGCAGCTATAAGGGAAGCTAAAGAAGAAACAGGATTAGATATAGAGCTTTTCCCCTTAACATATGAATCGTTACCACCAATAAAAAATTCTATGTATAAAAATATGGTAACTTTTATTGGATATCCAGTAAAGGGAGAAGCAAAGGTAGGATATGATCCAGAGGAAGAGCTAAAAAATCTTTATGGATTAGTAGATATAAAGTGGCAAAACTTAGGAGATAAAGAAGGATTAACAGATGTAACTATAAGAGATGTAGAGGGGATATTAGATAAGTTTGAAATAGAAGATATAGAAGAGGAAAAAATTTTTTTAATATATAGACAGAAGGATAGTATAAGGGAGTATCTAGTTTTAAATAATATTAATAGCATAAAGGAGCAGTGTATCTCATCCAATATAAATAAAAGTGTAAGTGATAATAAAATAAAATTCTTATGTTTAAATAAAGACAATGAATATACTTTCTGTGGAGATAATTGTAGTTTAAATTCAAAACGCTGTAGTGCAGAAGTATATTTACAAGAAATATTAGGTATTAAATTAAAAAATGTAATAGGGCAAAAAAAATTAGGCATATTTTTGTATAAAAAAAATAATAATTTTTTCAAAAGAAATATTACCCTGATTCCGTTGAAAAAAGAAGAAAAAATTTATAAAGAACACAGTTTTATAAAAGAAGAAGATGTATTAAAAGAAAAAAATTCAGAAGATTTAGTTAGAATATTTACATTTATCAAGGATAATATATAAATAAGTTTGTAAAACTAATATTAATGATGGGGAAAAACACATATTAAAGATTCTATTCCATAAAAAGGAAAAAACTTTTTTTTATAGAAGAATTTAAGGGAAAGCAATTTAAAGTAATTAGGAGGTAATTAAATGGATGTGTTAGAAGGGATATTATTAATATTAGTAGGGGTAACCTTTATATTTTGGATTGTGTTAACTTTTATAAATCTTTGGTATAAGAGTAAAGAAGGTGGAAAAGTTGTTTTAAATATAAAACGAGGTATAGAGCGAAATATTATGATACTTATGTCTTTAATAATAATCTTATTTTCTCTTTTAAATGATAATCCTAATACTTATATAGAAATAATAATAGGTATAGTTATATTATATAATGGTGTAGAAAGATTTGAAATAATGGAAAATGGAATTTTTGTAGAGGGAAACTTTAAAAAATGGGAAGATATAGAATCATGTAAATGGCATGAGAGACTAGATCATACTTTAATAATAAGGGGAAAGGAAGATGTGGATTATTTAAGAAGATTTAATACTATAAAACTAAGGCTTAAAAAAGAGGAACAAGAACAAGTTTTTAAAATAATAAATAAAAAGATAGCTTAGGTTTCTTAAGGAATAAAGACATTACAAGATAGTATTAATTTGAGATTAGGTTTCAAAATAAAACATTAACATGTATAAATTTGAGAATTTTAATTTAAGGGATGTATATTTTCTTGTTTTAAAGCCATGGCATACTTCTTGCTATTATTTAATAATAGGCATTATTTTTAGCAGGAGGTATTTATATGGTACAATCAAAAAATAAACAATTAGTTAGAGGTGCATTATTAATAGCAATAGGGTTATTATTGCCTTATTTGTTTCATGGAATAAAAAATGCAGGATCAATATTTTTACCAATGCATATTCCTATTCTTATAGGAGGTTTTATATTAAGTCCTTATTTTGCTTTAGCAGTAGGAGTATTAACTCCTTTATTAAGTCATTTATTTACAGGTATGCCACCATTCCCATTTGTTTATGTAATGGTAGTTGAATTATTAACTTATGGAGTGGTTATATCAATATTATATAATAAAAAGAAAATAGGAATATACCCATCACTAATAATAGGAATGTTAAGTGGAAGATTAGCTAATATATTATGTAATTATTTAGTATTACATTTAATAATGACAAAACCTTTTAAATTTCCAGTTGTATTAGCAGGGTTATTTGTAAAAGGTTTGCCAGGCATAATTATTCAATTAATACTTATACCTATATTAGTTAAAGCGTTAAGAAAAGTAGAATTAGGAAAGGCTGTATAATATGAATGATAGAGAGTTTTTTAATAGTTTAGCAGATAAGTGGGACAGTATGTGCTTTCATTCAAAAGAAAAAATAGAATATATTCTTTCAAAAGCAAATTTGAAAGAGGGAGATAGAGTTTTAGATATAGGTAGTGGTACAGGGGTGCTTATACCTTATTTAGAAAATATAATTTGTAATATTGGGCATATAACTGCTATGGATATAGCAGAAAATATGTTAAAGGTATCAAAAGAAAAAAATACATACTCTAATTTAGATTTTATAGTAGAAGATTTTTTAGGGTATAAATCTAAAAAAACTTTTGATTGTATAACAGCATATTCCTGTTATCCTCATTTTAAGGACAAGGATAAGTTAGCAGATAGAGCTTATGAACTACTTGAAGAAGGTGGTAGATTAGTTATAGCTCATAGTGAAAGTAAGGAGAAGATAAACTCTAGACATAAAGATGTAGATCATAAGATAAAGTCTCACATATTACCTAAGGTGAAATATACTGCAGAATTAATGGAAAAACATAATTTTAAAACTATATATACAGAGGATAATGAAGAATATTATATTTATATAGGTGCAAGAAACAAATAATTTGATTAGATAAATTTTATGCATGATTAACCAAAATAAGAGTGTGGAGTAAAAATATAAAAACTACTCCACATTCTTATTTTATTTAATTTAATTCATCCTTTTTTTCATCTTTCTCTTGATCTTCTTTGTATTCTAAAATATCTCCAGGTTGACAATTCAATTCCTTGCATATTGCTTCTAAAGTGGAAAATCTTATAGCCTTTGCTTTATTATTTTTTAGAATTGATAAATTAGCATTAGTTAAATTAATTTTTTCAGCTAATTCTTTAAGAGACATCTTTCGTTTTGCCATCATAACATCTAAATTAACTACAATTGACATAATAAAACTCCTATTCTATGTTATATCGTTAGATCATTTTCATCTTTTATCTGGACAGCTTTTTTAAAAATTTCAGCTAAAACTAAGGCCATAAGACCTAATACTAAATATAAAATACAACTTGGTTTAATGGAGATGTTTTCCGTACCCATAATTATAAAATTACTTGGTTTTTTTAAATTAACGATACCATCTATAATTGATAAGAATATCATAAAATAACCTATTATTTTAAAACTTTTAACATTTTTTAAAGTAAAGGGATTAGATTCTATGCTGTATACTATTTTTAGAAGATTCCATGCAATAACAAGATAAACTGCAATTATAAGTAGAGAAGCTAGAATACTACTAATATTATGGAAGAGTTCTTTTGGAGCAAATAATACCATAAGGACAAAGTGGAAGAGCATAATTCCACAAACAAATACTATAAGAACTAAAAGTATTTTAATGAAATTTAATGAAAAATTTTCTTTCATGAATAAATCACTCCTATCTATATTCTTATATGGATAAATTGGAAATATTTGTATTTATTAATTATAACATACAATAAATTTTATTGTATGTCAATAATATATTATTGTAATTCGATAATATATTATTGATTATGGATAAAAAACTGTAATGATTTTTAAAAAGGCAAATTTTAATCTACCTAATGTTGGATATATTTCCATAATAATTTTATTTCATCTACAAGTAGTGAGAGTTTACGTTATAATATAAATAATAATATAATCTGTATATAGAGTTTGTAAATATAATGAATAAAATGACATGGAGAAGCGCAGCATTAACTAGATATAAAAGGGAGATGAAAATCATGAGAATAATGCATACCTCCGATTGGCACCTAGGAAAGAACCTTGAAGGATTTAGTAGAATGGATGAGCAGGAAAGATTTATAGAGGATTTTATTAACATTGTGGATAAAAATAATATAGATATGGTGATAATAGCTGGGGATATATATGACAATGGGAATCCCCCAGCTAGAGCAGAAAAAATGTTTTATGATTGTATAAAAAAAGTAAGCAATAAGGGAGAAAGATTAGTTTTAATTATAGCAGGGAATCATGATAATCCAGAGAGATTAGTTGCTGCAAGTCCTTTAGCTTATGATGAGGGAATAATACTTATGGGTACCCCTAAAACTATAATTCCAAAGGGAAAGTATGGGGATTTTAAGGTAATAAATTCAGATTTGGGATGTTTAGAAATAGAGGTAAAGGGAGAGAGGACAGTAATTATATCTTTACCTTACCCTAGCGAAAAAAGATTAAATGAGATATTGTCTAAAGAAATGGACAATGATGAAGATAGAAGAAAAACTTATTCAGAAAGAATAGGAGAAATATTTTCTAATTTACAAGAAAAATATTATAAAGATGACACTGTTAATTTAGCTATTTCTCATATATTTGTAGATGGATCAGAGGAAACAGATTCTGAAAGACCTATACAATTGGGAGGAAGTTTAGCAGTAGATGCAGACAAGTTACCTAAAAAAGCTCAGTATATAGGACTTGGACATCTTCATAAACCACAAAAGGTAAGGGGATTAGGTAATGCCTATTATTCCGGTTCACCACTGCCCTATAGTAAAAGTGAAAGAGGCTATAGTAAAGGGTGTAAGATAATAGATGTACATCCAGGAGAAAAAGCTATTATTGAAGATGTTTATTTTAACAACTATAAACCTATAGAGGTATGGAGTTGTAATGGAATAGAAGAGGCTATAAATAAATGTAAAGAAAATAAAGAAAAGGATATGTGGCTATATTTACATATAAAAACAAAGGAATATATAAGTACGGAAGATATAAAAGCATTAAAAGAAATAAAAAAAGATATAGTGGAGATAGTACCAGAGATAGAGGAAAAAAGGGAAGAAGTTTTTAAAGGAAATATAAAAGAAAAATCTATGGCAGAATTATTTAAATCCTTTTATTTTAATCAAAGAGGAATAGAGGCTAATGAAGAATTAATGGATTTATTTTTAAGTATAGCTCAAGAGGAGGATGCACATGAAACCGAAGAAACTTGTGATTAAAGGTTTAAACAGTTTTATAGAAAAGCAGGAAATAGATTTTGAAACTTTAGTTAATAGAGGTTTGTTTGGTATATTTGGCCCTACGGGCAGTGGAAAATCCAGTATATTAGATGCTATAACTATTGCTTTATATGGAGATATAGCAAGGGATAGTACTCAGTTTATAAACTTAGATACAGATTCCTTATTTGTAAGCTATGAGTTTGACATAGCCTCAGTGAACAAAAGAGAAGACTATATTGTTTCTAGAACAGTAAAAAGAGATAAAAAAGGTGGTTATAAGACTACTGCAGCTAGGTTAGTTAAAAATAGTGAAGGTGAAGAAGAAATAATAGCAGATAAGCCTAGAGATATACAAAAAAATATAGAATCTATAATAGGTTTAACCGCAGAAGATTTTACTCGTTCAGTAGTGTTACCTCAAGGTAAATTTAGTGAGTTTTTAAAGTTAAGTGGGAAAAGCAGAAGAGATATGTTAGAGAGAATATTTGGACTAGAAAAGTATGGCAAAAAACTTTCAGAAAGAATAAGAAAAGCAAGAAATAAGGAAATATCCTCTTTAATATTAATAGAAGGAAGATTAGAACAGTATAAAGATATATCCAAGGAAAAATTACAAGAGCTAAAAATACAATATGAAAATTTATTAAAAGAGAAATCTAAAATAGCAAAAGAAAAAGAGGAAATGGATAAGCTTTATGAAAAGTATAAAAATATATGGGAACTTCAAGAAGAGTTAAATGTTTATTTAAATAAATTAGAAGATCTTAAAAAAGGGTTATTGGATATTGAAGGGAAAAAAGTAAAAGTAGAAAAAGGAAAGAATGCCTTAAATGTTAAACCCTATATAGATGAGATCAACAAAATTGAAAGAGATAAAAATATAAATGAAAAGGAATTAAATGCTGCAATAGAGCAGTTAAAAAATATAAATTTAAATTTGAAAAATTTAGAGGATGAATATAAGAAAGCATCAAAGGATAAAGAAGAAAAAATCCCTTTATTAATGCAAAAAGAAAATAATTTACTACAGGCTATAGAAATAAAGAAGAAGGTTGAAACTATAAAGAGAGAAAAGGCAACTTTAGCACAAAAATATAAAGAAAAAGATGCTTCAATAAAAAATAAAAATATAGAGAAGAGAAATATAGAAGATAATATAAATAAAATTTCTGAGGAAATAAAATTAAAAGATGAAGAAACAAATTCATTAAAAATAGATGGGGATAGAAGGGAAAAGATACAGAAACTATATGAAATAGATAAAGAATATAAAAGATTAAATTTAGAAGTTTATAATATAACAGAAAAAATAAATAAAAAAATAAAAAGTTTAAAAGAGTATGAATTAAAGTATAAAGACACATTAGAAGCACAGAAGGATATAAATAAAAAATTAGAATATGTTTTAGATAAAAAAGAGGAATTAATAAAAAACTCTCATGGAAGTAATGATATTTTGCTTGATAAAAAAGATTACATAAATAAATTAGGTGAAACTTTTAATAATTTAAATAAAATAAATGATAAAAAACAGGAATTAAAAAAAAATCTAAAAGAAAAACAAGTAGTAAAATTAAATTTAGAAAAACAGCATAAAGAAATATTAGAAATATTAAAGTTTAAAGAAGAAACGGTTGTGAGTCTAGAGGGAAAAATAAAAGATATAGAAAAAATGGATATGGCCTTTATATTAGCTGCTAATTTAAAGGATGAAGAACCTTGTCCTGTATGTGGATCTATGCATCATATTAAATTAGCTAAAAAGGTTGATATAAAAGAATTAGAAATTTTAAAAGAAGAACATAGTACTATTTTTAAAGAATTAGAAAATATAAAAATAGAAGAAAATGAAAAAAATATACTTTTAATTTCTATGGAAAAAGAAGAAGAATTAATATTAAAGGAATTAGAAAATTTAAAAGAGCAATTAAAAAATAGAAACTTAAAGAATTTAAGAGAAGAACTACAAAAAGAAAAAAATGATTTTCAAGAATTAAATAAAAATATAAAGTCCTGGGAAGAAGAAAAATTAATATTAGAAGAAAATATAAACAGGCTACAAAAAGAAAAAAACCATATAGATAAAGAGGAAGCTAAAAATCATGAAGCTATATCAAAGGAGAAAGAACTAATAGCTTCTATAAAAAAGGACAAGGAAGAAAGAGAAATATTATTTAAGGGAAAAGAAAAAGAATATTTAAATTTAAAAGAAGAAATTAAAGTTTCTAATGTGGAAGAAGAAATAAGCAGAATTAGAGCTTCTGATAAAAAAATAGAGGAATATAATAAGGTTATAAAAAATAAAAGAGAAATTTTAGAGAGTGAGAATAATAAAAGAGAAGAAATAATTAAGCACATAAATACTATGGAAATAGAGTTAGGCAAAATAATAGAAGCTGGAAAAGAAAAGAAAAATTTTATAGACAAAGAAGAGGGGGAAATAAAAAAATTAAATGTAGGAGAGATTTCTAAGGAACATTTAGATGATGTAAAAAAAGCTATAGAGAATATAAAGGGAAAAGAAGAAACTTTAAAATCTAAGTTAGAGTTAGAAGGTAAAAATAGAGAAGTATTATGGGAAAATAAAATAAGTAAGGAACAAATAAAAATTAATCTAGAAAAACTTTATAATGAAAAATTTATTCAGTTAAATAAAGCATTAGAGGAAAATAAATTCCATACTTTAGAAGATGCAAAATTAATGTTAATATGTAAAGAAGAAATAAAGGAATTGGAAAAAGAAATAGAAAAATTTGAAAAAGAGTATAATAATTTAAATATGAATATAGAAAGAGTAAATAAAAAATTGAAGGGGGAAAGGATAGAGGAAGAAAGCTGGAAAGATATAAGGCTTAAAAAAGAAAATAAGGAAAAAGAACTAGAGGATATAATTAAAAACATTGTAATAGAAGAGAAACTTATAAGTGATATGGAAAGTAATATAAAGGCACTAAAGGAACTATTAGATGAAAAAGAAAAGGTATCTCATAAAAAAGCTTTGTTAGAAGATATAGATAAACTAGTTCAGGGAAATAAATTTGTAGAATTTGTAGCTATGAATCAGTTAGAGTATATAGTTTTTGAAGCTTCTAAAAGACTTAAGGATATAACTAGAGGAAGATATGCATTAGAATTAGATTGTAATGGGAACTTTACTATGAGGGATGATTTTAATGGAGGCGGTATAAGACCTACAAATACTTTGTCTGGTGGGGAAACCTTCTTAACATCATTGGCGCTAGCTTTGGCGCTGTCTTCACAGATACAGCTAAAAGGAAGCTCCCCTTTAGAGTTTTTCTTTTTAGATGAGGGATTTGGGACTTTAGATAGTGAGCTTTTAGATACAGTTATGACTTCTTTAGAAAATTTAAGAAGTGATAGATTAAGTGTAGGAATAATAAGTCACGTAGAGGAACTTAAAAATAGAGTACCAATAAAACTTATAGTAGATCCTGCGGTGCCAGGAGAGGGTGGAAGTAAAATAAAAATAGAGTATAGCTAATGGTAGACAAAATATGGAGGTAATTAGATGAAGAAATTAGAAGAGAAAATATTATACAAGGGTAAATGGATAAGTTTTAAGGAAATAAGTTATTTAAATAATGAAGAAGAGATTTTAAAATGGGAGGCAGTAGAGAGAACTAATACAACTAAAGCTGTGGTTATTGTGGCAAAATTAGTTCCAACAGAGCGATATGTATTTATAAAACAATATAGACCAGCTATAGATAATTATGTTATAGGATTTCCTGCGGGATTATTAGAACAGGAAGATATTGAGCTAGAGGCTAAAAGAGAATTAAAAGAAGAAACAGGTTATATAGGTAAGGTTGTGGATATAAGTCCAGAGATAAGACCTAATCCAGCTTTATTAACAGATTATACTATATTAGTTCAAATGGAAATTGATGAAAATGATGAATTGAATAAAAATCCTAAACAAGAACTAGAACCTTCAGAGGATATAGAAGTTATATTAGTGTCTAAAGAAGAAAGTAGAGACTTTTTAATAGAACAAAAAAATAAGGGTGTAGATGTGGGGGTAGGTCCTTGGTACATATTTGGATTTAAATTATAATTAACTGTTTATTAAGTGAATATAGTTTTATTTTTTAATTTAAATATAAAAAATAAGGTGTTTCAAAATAGATTTTATATTATATGTATTAAATTTAAATCTGTTTTATTATGAAACATCTTCTTTTTTTGATTCATCAAGTGAGCAAAAGGGGCTTAAAAAATTTTATCTATATTTTAATTAAATTATAAAGTATTTTTAT
>OGSC01000418.1_pt1 | contig 21453 bp, 20 predicted proteins | sample 1573751 | NCBI WGS metagenome assembly OGSC01 (sample SAMN03295840, study PRJEB24534) | human gut metagenome | isolation source: fecal sample 8 from infant 5 | host: Homo sapiens | place: USA: Pittsburgh, PA | collected 2014-07
CTATTTATCTAAGGCTCCTTTGTTAGTGATTTTTTACCATATACATTGTTTTATTAAATTATATATTTGCCCCACCTGTATATCTATAGATTTATTTAATCATATACTTAAAATACTAATTTAGTGAAATAACGAAATATCTAAATAATTTAGATATTTCGTTATATAAAAATAAGGTTTAATTGTTAACTTTTACGATCGGCGTTAGCAGAAGTTTTCTTGTTTCCAGCTCTATGTTGTTTACTGCCATCTTCACAGCCACAGCCACAATGAAAACAGCTATCACTACCTCTATATGATGCATACTCATTTAAACTACACATACAAGCTTGTGGTTGAACACCATCTCCAACTGTCCTTCCAAAAGGATTAATAAATTTCATAATTTCACCCCCTTAACATTTATAATAATGTCTTTCTAAAATGTCACTATTATAGTTATTACAAACATATAATTTTATATAAATAACTTTTATAATTAATAAAAGTATTTATTCTTAAATGATCTATTACGTAAGTTCCATTTCATTCAATTTTCCTAGTTCTTGTGGGTTATTTTCAAATATAGAGTGATATCTGACTAAAGAAGATTCTATGGCAATTCTTTCATCAATACATTTCTCATGTCTATAGCTATAGTGAACACCATTTTCATCATAGCTATTGGTATAACAAGCACTGCAAAGATTTACTGCCCAGCAATTTTTACAATATTTTTTGGCTTCATTTATAAAATCTTCAACATATAATTTTTTTATTTTAGGAATATCTAAACCTATATCTACATTTCCTAGTGAAGGAATATTACCAACTCTTTCACATGGATAAAAATTTCCATCAACTGTCACGAACATTTTCCTATATCCTGGAACACAGCAGCCATTCATTCCGTATTGTTTAGCAGGTTTATCAGTTAATAATCTTTTATGAATTCTTAATAATTCTTTATTTAAACCTCCTTGCGAAAATAGCTGCTCATTAGGTGATTTTTGTTTTTTTCTATCACTCCAGTCAAATAATGGTTCATGGATATTATTAATATAGTACTTTTCGTCTTTGCTTTGAGGTAATACATATTCCATCTCTTTTGGTCCTGGATCTACAGTACTACATAAAATTGGTAGATCACTAGGAAGCCAGTCTAAATTTTTAAAAAAGTTATGAATTTGGTCATACTTTTCTTCATAATTAGGACCGGAGGTAACTATATTGAATCCAAAAGAAGGACTAGCGCCAATTCTTTTATATGCTTTAACTAAGTTTTTTAAACCTCTTACTGTATCATCAAAGCTTCCTTTACCATTGGCATAAACTCTGTTTTCATTGTGAATAAGTTTAGGACCGTCTAAACTTACTGTTATACTTACCTTATTTTCAACTAAAAAATTAGCAATATCCTCTGTAATTAATGTAGCATTTGTTGTCATAGAGTATGAAAGGTCTTTATTTTTAATTTTAATTTTTGCATAATCAATACACTTTTTAAGTAATTCAAAATTTAATAAAGGCTCTCCACCATAAAAACCTATATAAACCTCTTTAGTATCACCTGAATGATTGTTAAAAAAATCTATGGCTTTTTTAGCTGTTTCAAAATTCATATCCCTATGTCCAAACTCTCTATGCTCTGGATGGGATGGATTATAGATACAATACTTACATCGTAGATTACATTTTTCTGTAAGTTCCAAAGTAATATTTTGTATTTTATTAGATAACATTTCATCTAACCTTAACACTGGATTTCCGGTTAATGTTTCTAGAATTGGTGCAGATAAAATATGTTCTTTTTCAACTGCTTCTCTAATTTCATTTAATGCTAAAATTAAGTTATCTTCTGATATATTTAGCTCAAATAAAGAATCAAAACTATCATTTTCTAACAAACATTTTAAAACTTTATATACATTTTCATTTAGTCTAGCTATTTTCCCAGTTCCTGTATCTAAAAAATATAAATTTTTTTCAGTGTGGAATGTTTTCCCTAATCTCCCAAAATAACTATTGTTCTTTAATTTATAAAAGAATTCTTTGAAATGTATAATATCTAACTCACTAGTTGTTCTTGCAATCATAATATCCTCCTTAATTTATTGAATTTTAATCCTATTTTTATTATTAATTTTAAGTAAATAGCTAATTATATGAATAACTAATACAGCCATAAATTTTTTAAGTGTGTCTATCCAAACAATCTAAATATATGGCTTTTTTAAAAGCTTAAGAAAAGTTTTAAAATATGAAATTTTCTTTATAATCTTTACAAGGTACTATAGTTGTAGGAGCTTGTCCTTCTATATACATTATACATATTTTATTAAATATGTCAATATATGGATTTAGTGATTTATTTATATTTATTAAACTTAAATTTCTAATTTTTGCAGAAATTTTGCTTTTTTATTCTACTAATGCTGAATGTGCATCAACTAGTCCAGCACCATAATATTCCTTCGATTCATTATCATGTAGTTTTTCAGATGTTTTATAAATTATTTTTGCTACGTCTTTAGGTTTAAGGTGAGGATTTTTACATAAAATAAGACCTGCTATTGCTGAAACTTTTGGTGCTGATATTGAAGTTCCTTCCCCAAACACATACCCAGTATCACTGATTCCCGTATTTAAACACAAATCAGGGAAATCGCCTCCAGGTGCTGCCACATCAATAAATTTTTTGCCATAGTTCGAATATGCAGAAATTTCATCAGTTTTTCCAGTGGCTGAAACATTTATAACGCCATCAATGGTTCCAGGAACTACATAAGTCAATCCTTCATATTCAAATCCATATTTCCCATTTTTTTCATTAAGGAATTCTGTTAATTTTTTTGTATCACTACAATCAAGGCCATCATTTCCAGCAGCGGTAACTACAGTAACTTTATGTTTTATTGCATACCCAATTGCACGTTTATATAACTCATATTCTGCTGCATCATCACCTAAATCATGTTTGATTCCAGTGTCAGGATCAGTCCAATAGCACTTTCCTTTTAAGTCGTAACCTGTCATACTTAGATTAATAACCTTTACACCATCATTAGTTGCTTTTATTATTGCTGATGATACTATTGTGGCATTTGTAGTTTTTTCTGAATCAAAAACACGATAACTTTTAAATCCAATATTAGGGGCAACTCCCTTAGCCCTACCATTGGCAGCAATATTTCCAGCTACATATGTTCCATGGCCTACTCTATCTTCTATATCATTAGGGGTTCCGGTTTCTGTTTTATCGCTATTAAATTCCTTAGGTACAAAATTCTCTCCACCCATAAAATTTTTTTCTAAATCAGGATGATCTTTTTTTATTCCAGAATCTATAATACCAATTACTATATCATGATTTCCACTATTTAACTCAAAGCTTTTTCCACTATTAGTCACTCTTTTAATATCCCATTGATATTCATTATATAAATCACCATCTTCATTGTTATCCACATTTATTGCTCTTTTTATATAATCTTTAAAGTCTATTGTTTTTTCTTTTGGAACTTCAATATTATGGTTTGGTGCTATTGATTTTACTGTATCATAAGTTCGAATTTCAGGTATTAACTTAGAATTACATTCAACTTCCATTCCTCCAATTTCCGTAAATTCTTTTGTTATTTTCCCCCCAGACTCACTTATAAAGTTTTTAACATCATTATCGATATTGTTATTAAATAAAATCACTAAATTAGTACTACCTTCAGAATTTTTATTCATAGCTTGTACATTATTATCTATAAACATAGCTCCTATTATAAAAATTCCAATCAATAGCAAATAAAACTTTCTGAAAATCTTTTCTTTTTTCATAATATACCTCCAATTAACATATATTTTTACACTTTTTGTATATTACTTATTATATACATATCAACCTTTATTTTACAATATACTTTTCTATAAAGCTTATGTCACTAAAGTTGCATACCATTTAGTAAGTATTAAACAAAAAGTAATACTTATAAAAGTTTAAACTTTTACTTTTTTATAACCTAATAATACCGCTTTTAATTTATAAACATTGTATTTTGATCATAATTATTAAAACTATGTTGTATAAATATATATAGTGGGAAGAAAAAAACATATTTCTTATTATCCTCACAAATAAAAAACTGAATAGAATTAATGCCCAGTGCCAATAAGAATGTTTTCAGTTTTTGAGATTTCCCGTAGGATTTTGAAGTCCTACGGCGTTTCTCTTGTCTTAAACTCTTCCCACATACTGTATTAAGTGTCTTATAGCATAGAGACGATTTAGAACATTTTATAGGATACGGCTGTTTTAAATTGTGTTATAATAATAGAAAAAAATTGTGAGGAGGGTGAAATATGCTGTACATTGACCGTGGGAGCAATATACCGATATATCAGCAAATTTATGAACAAATGAAACGGGACATTATAAGCGGAAATTTACCTGTGGAATCACGCGTCATCTCCACACGAGTGCTGGCCAGCGAATTGCAGGTCGGCAGAAACTCGGTAGAAAATGCCTATGATCAACTTAGGTTGGAAGGATATATCACGAGCATACCGGGGTCTGGGTATATCGTAAACAAGTTGGAGTTTGATTTGATTCAGGAATCACCCAAGGAGCAACGGCAAAGCAAGCTGTTGACGGAACATCTCGCCGTGATCCCCGATAAAATCAAATATAGCTTTCAATATGGCGAGCTTGATGAAACCAATTTTCCAAAGAAACTCTGGGGGACGTATGTGGGGAACGTTCTGGATGAACCGCTGGCACATTCAATGCACAGTTACGGAGATGGGAAAGGTGATCCTCAGTTGCGCCAGCAGATAAAGCAATATCTTTATCACAGCCGGGGAGTACAATGCGAAACAGAACAGATTATCCTTTGCAGCGGTACACAGTCTGCATTGGAGACCATTATAAGAATTTTTTCGGGCAAAAAAACCGTAGCGATGGAAGAACCATGTTATGACGGTGCAAGAGCAGTATTTCAAAGCAACGACTTTAAAATATTGCCTGTTCCGGTTCGTGAAGACGGCATTGATTTACAAAAACTTTCGTCACAATCGATTCCAATGGTTTATCTCTCTCCCTCACACCAGTTCCCAACAGGTGCGGTTATGCCTATTCATAACCGGATGGAGGTATTAAATCTTGCACACCAGCGAGACATGATGATTATTGAGGATGACTACGACAGCGAGTTTCGGTACAAGGGAAGACCCATTCCGTCACTGCAATCTATCGATCAAGCTGGGCGCGTGATCTATGTTGGGACTTTTTCTAAGGCTTTATCACCGGGGCTGCGAATATCCTACTTGGTGTTGCCAACTTGGCTATTAGCTGCTTATCAGGAGAAATACAGAGGGTATCAATGCACGATTCCGCTGATTGAGCAAAAGGTACTCCTACATTTCATGCAAGACGGCCATTGGGAAAAACATATCCGCAGGGTTTGCCTGAGTCAGAAAAAAAAGCATGATACCTTGATTGCCGCTATCCAGCAGATCATAGGCGACCGAGTTCGGGTTTACGGTCATCATGCTGGATTGCACATATTACTTGAGTTTGTGGATGGACAGCAAGAGGACACTCTTGTACAAAAAGCTATGCGGTATGGTGTTCAGGTGCGCCCAGTATCTCCGTTCTGGCTAGAAAAGGGCCGTTATTCGGGCAATGCTGTCGTGCTGGGATATGGAAAGATAAAAGAAAAAGATATTGTACCTGCGGTAGAACTTTTAAACAAGGCATGGTTTCAAGAGTGAATAGAACCGCATACACCGGCGTTTTTATAGCTGAAACTTTTAAAACAGAAGCTTGCTATACCTCGAATTGAATATCCAAAATTGAGAAGAAAGTTACCAAATGCCTATGCTAAAATTGTAATGGATGGAGGTGATGTTTTGTATTTTGAATATGGCCGCGAAGAAACTGAATTTTTAAAAAGCCGCGATGAATTGCTGGGGACGGCAATTGACCGAATTGGGCATATATACCGGGCAGTCGATAGCGATCTTTTTTCTTCTGTCGTTCATCATATCATCGGACAACAAATCTCCACTCGGGCGCAAGCGACAATCTGGAAAAGACTAGAGGATAGGCTGGAAATTGTCGATGCTGATGCTATCTGCTCTCTTGAATTAGAAGAACTTCAAAAACTGGGTATGACATTTAGGAAGGCAGAAAACAATCTCCGGGAATGTTTGCAGCCATGAATATTCTAACTGCTTTTCTCTCCAAAATTGGCTAATGGCTTACCATTTCCCGGGGTACGCTACTATGCATTTTTGCGCGACAGAAAATACATCGAACACAGTACCATATGCGTCAAAAGCTACACCTTTAATCATTTAAAATCCTTTTTCGTACTAGGATACCACAAGCATTATTATTTGTGAAAGGATGGGTAGACCCATAGAAAATTAAACGGCTATTCCTTTATCTACGGCGCTTTCCGGTAAAATCATTTGAGCAAACCCGAAAAACACAGGTCTTAGAGAGTGCTTGAGAAGGGAAATTATATTGCGCATCGGTCTTGTCAAGATGCTGGAGAATGCGATTGAGCGCATGTGACTTACCTGTTTCATCTTCAATAAATTCTACATTTCCACTGCCCATTACGCTGTCAAACCTCCAACTGTACGCACAAGGGTTTTCCGGTGTTGTTTTGATCAGTTCATTTACACAATCCATTTGAAAATACACTGCTGGATTTTTTCTTAAAATATCCATTTTCCTGCCTTCCATGGCACTATGAAGATACAAGATTAAGTCATCGCCTTCGCGGTCATACCCAAAGTTAAGCGCTACAACATATGGCTTGCCTTCATCCACCATACCAACATGAACAGCACTACAATTTTCAATAACTTGGAAAATATCGTTAATATCTTTTATTTTTCTTTCTTTTCGCCTCATACCATCGCCTCCTTTAATATTTACACCACATTACATACAGATAAATTCTAAATTGTACCGCATATATTTTTAAGTATATTACAAAACCATCCCTATGCTAAGAGCCGGAATGAACTTTTATTTAGGATACAGTTGCAAAAATAATATGGGTAACATTATAAGTTAGTTAAATATAAAACTTCCTAAATGCAAAACTGTATCCTATAAAAATGCCAATACCGTCTCTTATCAAGGGGACGATATTACTGTATAATTATTTATTATCTACAAAAAAATTTTATAATACTATAACAAAATGCTTTCTGATTAAAAGCGTAGAGAAGATGTACGATTTCATAATCTGAGATAGAGTGGAAGCGGAGTGGAAGCGGAGTGGAAGCGATGAATTGGTATGGAATTGCAATAGGAATCGGATCGTTTTTCATTATTGGTGTATTGCATCCAGTGGTGATTAAAATAGAGTATTATTTTGGCAAAAAGGTGTGGCCCGCATTTTTATTGCTTGGGATTGATTGTAATGTTGTATCTCTAGCAGTAGGCCATATAGTGATATCTGTTCTGTTGGCTGTTTTGGGATTTTCCCTGTTTTGGAGCATCAGAGAACTACGTCGACAGAAGGAAAGGGTGAAAAAGGATGGTTTCCAAAAAATCTGAAGAAGAAATAATTAAATATGAGCGCAGATCTAAATTAGTGAAATTTATTTACCTCACCGTGGGATTTGTATCTTTGGGAATTGGACTGCTGGGTGTAGTGCTGCCGGTTCTTCCTACAACGCCATTTCTACTGATCACTACTTATTGCTTTGCGAAAGGGTCTTCCCGGTTCCATCACTGGTTTTGTAATACCCATATCTATCAGAAGTATATAGAAAACTATATAAAGGAAAGAACGATGACGCTTAAAGCAAAGCTTTCAATTTTAATATTCGCGTCCACCTTTATGATGATTGCATTTGCGACGATCCGTATTTTACCTGCGAGATGTTTTCTCATTGCAGTCATGCTCTTTCACTGGTGGTACTTCTTTTTTCGTATTAAAACAAAATAGCTAACTACAGGAGGATATTGATATGCAATACAGAATGAAAACGCACCCTTTATCAGAAGAAGGGTTGAATGATTTATTGTCAAGAGTACAAACGGGCAGCTTGGCAACCCTCAATGCAGACGGCACCCCATATAATACGCCGGTTCACTTTGTCCATATAAATGAGTGCATTTATGTGCATGGGCTGCCGAAGGGACAAAAGATTGACAATATCATTCGTGACAGTAAAGTAGGATTTACTGTGTATGATATGCAGGAGCTCCTGCTTGATGCAAACGGTAAGCCCTGTGATACGAATACAAAATATGAGAGTGCAATTGCAACAGGAAGCGCCGCTTTGGTCGAGGACATGGGAGAGAAAAAAATGGTGCTACAGAAAATTGTGGAAAAATATACTCCCCATTTGACGGACGCACCGCTTCCCGAAAATATGGTCCGAGGTACTGCCGTAATACGAATCAGCATTGCTGAGTTGACGGGCAAGTATTATGAATGATCTCTTTTTATAAATATTCGCCCTCGCACAGCAAATAGCAAAAGCGACCGCCAGACACAAATCCGTTGTCTGGCGTTCGCCTTTTTTCCTAAATACAGATAAGTTTAGCTACTACAAACTCATCTGAAACCATCTGAGCTTGTATAGAGATATGAATACGTTCCATGGTATCTTCTTTCGGCATGGGATGCAATTTCAATATTAGGGTACAGCAATCCATCAATCTCTGTGTATTGAAATTCAAACTTTACCATAAAGCAAATCCTCCAATAAAGATTATTTATAAGTAATGATCCTTCCAGTTTAGCTATAACATTTTCTGCATCCTCATTTGGTACATTTATTTTAAGTGTATTTACCCCTTCTTTAAGATATACAGACCAAACATTGTAGTTGTCTGATTCTGCTATTCTTTTAGATTGCAGATTCATAATTTTTATTCTTAAAATCATCCATACCTTCATTAAAATTATTGCTTGATTCATTTAATATTTTTGCTTTAGATAAATTTTTTCTAACACTTTTTATATCTTTAATTAAATTGCCTACAGGTTTAATAAATATTATTTAGAACGTTTTAAAGTTTCTTTTTTTATTCTTTTTAATGCTTTTTTAGATCCTCTCTTAATATCCTTTTCTAACTTTCTTTCCTTATAACTTATAAATAACTGATTTAAATCATACCCCTCTGGATAAAGATCACTTGCCTTTAATTCTAGTTTTATTCTTTTATAGTTAACTTCAATAAATTCTTTATTATATAGTATAGTCACATTATTTAATCTATCTCTTTCTTTATACACAATAGCTGATTCATTATTTTCTAAAAGAATAATTTTATCCCCTACAGAGTATTCATAAAAATCTTCCTCTGCTTGTAACTTTTTATTTTTTATAATTTTGCTGTCTTCTATTAAGTTATAATTATAACTTTTAGTGTCCATATATTTTTTTGCTCTATTAATAATTGAATCATATAATCCCATCTTTTTAGAAATATATAAAGCATTACTATCCCCTACTTTTCCTATGCTAAGCTTATATAATGGTTCTAAAGTTTCTTTCTCAAACTCCATAGCTGCATTCTCAAAATCAGGATGTTCTTTTGAAAAGTTTTTTATTTCTCCATAATGAGTAGTTGATATAGTTATAGAGCCCTTGTGATACAATTCTTCTAATATTGCAATAGCCAAAGCAGACCCCTCATTTGGTTCTGTTCCGCTACCGATTTCATCAAACAATAATAGTGTTGATTTTGTACTTTCTCTAATTATTTCAGCTAGATTTTTTACATGAGATGAAAATGTACTTAATGCATTTTCAACACTTTGATTATCACCAATATCAACAAATAACTTTTTAAATACTGAAAATTCTGTTCCTTCTTTAGCTTCTATGTGAAATCCAGATTGTATTGCTAATGTTAGAAGCCCAATTGTCTTTAATACTATTGTTTTACCTCCTGCATTTGGCCCTGTTATTATTAATCCTCTATAATCTTTTCCAATTTCAAAGTCTAAAGGTATACTATCTTTAATAAGAGGATATTTCCCTTTAATTATTTTTATATATCCATAATCATTTAATTTAGGTTTAATTCCATTTATTACTTTACTATATTTAGCTTTTGCCCAAATCATATCATATTCAGATATAACATCAACATTCATCTTCAGATCTTTTATTCTTTCAAAAATCATCTCTGTTAAAGTAGCTAGGATTTTGTATTCTTCCACACTTTCTTCTGCTTTTAATACTGTTAATTCACTTGTATACTTTGAGATAACATTTGGCTCCATAAACACTGTTGTTCCCTTTGAAGATGTTTCAACGATAGTTCCCTCTACTTTATTTTTATGTGCTGTCTTAATTGCAATGGTATGTTTTCCATCACGCTGACTAATAAAGAATTCTTGAATATACTCTTTATTTGCACTATTTTTAAGGAACTTATCTAATTTTTCCTTTATCTTACCTTCACATATATCAATATTTCTTCTTATTTTTTTAAGTTCCTTACTAGCATTTGAGTCAACTACACTACCTCTAATTGATCTATTTATTTCCTCTTCAATATAACTCAAATCACAAATATTCTCTCCATAAGCACTCAATGTAGGCGCATATCCCTCTTTGTCTTTTATGAATAACTTAACCTTCCTGCATCCTCTTAAAAAATTTGACATCATAGTCAAATCAGTGGGTTCTAAAGATGCTCCTTTTTCAATTTTTTCGATAAGAGGTAATACATTGAAAATGCCCTCTAATGGTATATTATAAGAGGCATCTAATAATCTTCTTCCCTCAGATGTTTCATCTAGTCTTTGATTTACAATCTTTATATTACTACTAGGTTCTAATTTGTCTATCAATCTTTTTCCTAAGCCGCTGACGCAATATTCTTTTATCATTTCTTTTAATTCATAATAATGTAATTTTTCTAATGTTTCTTTATTCATCTCAATGATCTCTCCTTGTATTTTTTATTACAATACAAGTCTACGAAATCTTGATAGATTTCTATTTTTATATAATAAAAAAAGCTATGGATACTCCCACAGCTTAAAATTCAACAATTAATAAAGGTAATATATTACCCCTTTAAAGTAAATTCGTGGACTTGTATCTTTAATAGTACAAATTAATTCCATAACAAATAAAAGGTATAAAACCCCTATTTTTTAGAATTAATATTAACTTAACTATTTTAGATACTAGACACTCACAAAATTCCCTCTCTTCTTTTGAAATCTATCTTAAATATAATATACATTAAATCCAGTCTAATTGTCAATTTTATTATATATAGTTATACCAATCTTTTTAATCTTTATTATTCATCTAATATTAGTAAAATCCATTTATTTATGACACCATGCACAGTTTCTCTTTAACTGAGTTTTTTATAAGTAAACTAACAGTCATTCCCAAAAGAATGTCTCTCTACTTGACTTATAAATAGATTATAGCTTTAAAAACTTAAATTTTCCTATGACATAAGTATATCGAATCCTTGGATTAATTCTATCTCAACACCATTAGGATCTTTTATGAATGCAAACTTTTCGCCACTTGGAACTTCTATTGGACCACGTATGAGCTCTACTCCTTTGTCCTTTAGTTCATTTAAAGTTCTTTCTAAATCTACAACTCCTATACCGATTGATACAATTGATTCTCTAATATCATCATCCTTGGAAGTGTTTTGATACTCAATCAATTCAATTAGTCCTGAATCTTCATCTTTCAAAAAAGCTATAGTCACCCCTTCCATAGGATTGAATCTTTTTATCTCTATAAATCCTAAAATTTCTTTATAAAACTTTAATGATTCATCTAAGTCTTTTACAGTAATTGTATTAAACCTAATATTCATAATTTCTCCTCCACATTAAATTATTTTTATATTAACTACAATTCTACTTCCTCTTATATTATCCTTTTAACTAGCTTAGAAATAAATAACAATAATATTAAAGAAAATAATAGGCCAATAATAAATCCAATTATAATTTACAATAAAAAAATTCAAACTATTTATAATACGGTTCACTGTAATTGATATAAGGTAAACTATATTAATAAGAAATAATAAATTTTTAATAAAGCCTTTGGACTAGAGAGTCCCTCTGCAACTCTAATTATATAAAATTCAAGAAATGAAAAATTTATTAAGTACATTATACGAGAGACATAGCTATTCTTTACCCTAATTTTAAGAAGATGAAAATATTACAATTGGTAATTATTAGATAATTATAAACATGACAAGTGTTTTAGTACGTTGTACACTATATATAAGAATAAATGTATAGTGAGAGTTTGGTGCTTAGAATACATTCTCTCACTAAAAATAAAAGATGGGGTGTATTATATGTTAACTTGTGATACAAAAAGATTAGAAGATAAAATTATTACTTTCAGCAACTTCGGTACTACAGGAAATGGTGGAATAACAAGATTATCTTTATCTAAACCCGCCCTTGAAGCAAGAGCAGAATTTTCAAAAAGAATGAATAAACTAGGGGCAACTATAACAACAGATGATATGGGAAATATGTATGCTACTTTTAAAGGATCTGAAGAAAACCTTCCCTATATTTCAATGGGATCACATTGTGATTCAGTAGTTCAAGGTGGAAATTATGATGGCATTTTAGGAGTACTTACAGCGATGGAAGTAGTTGAAACTATAGTTACAGAAAAAATTCCACATCGTCATCCAATTACGGTTATGATTTGGACTAACGAAGAAGGCGCTCGTTTTGACCCTGCTATGATGTGCTCTGGTGTTATTACAGGTAAATTTGATAAAACAAAAATGTTACATTCAAAAGATATAAATGGTATATCCTTTGGTGAGGCACTAGATGCAAGCGCATATAAAGGTGAAGAAAAAAACAGAATAAATCCTAAAGATTATATGGCTCTTATCGAACTTCATATTGAACAAGGTCCAGTTCTAGAATCTTCAAAAGTAGATATAGGTGTAGTAGAAGGCGTTGTAGGAATGGTAAACTATGAATTTGAATTTATTGGTCAAGCTGGTCATGCTGGAACAGTTCCACAAAAAATGAGAAAAGATGCTCTTCTAGCAGCTTCTGAGGCTATTCAATATTTGCATAGAGAACTTGATAAACTTGATGATAAATTAGTGTATACCACAGGTAGAATAAACTGTTTTCCTAATATACATACAATTATACCGTATAATGTTAAGTTCACACTAGATGCAAGACATCAAGAAGCAAAAGTAATAAAAAAAGTTGTTGAAATCATCGAGAATATACCGAAAGAATTAGCAAATTGTAAAGTCAGCTATAAAAAATTATGGTCTCGTAAAACTGTTAGATTCAATAATGAATTGATTAATTTCGTAGAGAAAAATGCTAATCTTTACGGTTACTCTAATATGAGAATGTATAGCGGTCCCGGTCATGATGCCCAATTCGCAGCGGACATGTTACCTACAACTATGATTTTTGTTCCAAGCATTGGGGGGCACAGCCATTGTGAAATAGAAAAAACCTCTCTTGATAATTGTTTAAAAGGAGCTAATGTGCTGCTCCAAACAATTTTAGATATAGATAAAAAATAAATATTAACTTATATGCAATCCTAGTAACAATGAAGTTATCCCTAGGATTGCATATTTATATTTGTTAATTTCAAGTTCTAAAAGAAACTTTTAAATACAACATAAATAAAATTAAATCTTTATACTTGTTAGCCTCAAGCTCTATAATAAAACTTCTACAAAAGAAAATCTAATAAGACATATCTTTATTATTATGTTTTCTCTTAAAAATTAACAAATTTATACATTCCATTTCTTAATCATCTAAACTTAAAGTATAACTATTTCTTGTCCAAGTAATTACTTCCTTCACTCTCTGCAAATTTACTAAATAGGATCTATGACATCTAAAAAATCCAAAATATCTTAATCTTTCCTCTAAATCAGTAAGAGAAACACTACAAGGAAACTTGTCCCCTCTAATATTTAAATTACTAACTCCTTGTTGGCTTTCTATGTAATCAATCTCTATAGGATCGAATAATAAAATTCTTTCATCTAATTTGGCAGGAATTTTTTTCTATTTTGTATACTGGCTTTTTATCCAAAACCTCTTCTCTCTCATTCTTAGCTTCCTCTAAGCCATTATCTAACTCTATTAACCCTTCATCATTTAATCTATAGGCCTTTTCACTAAGCATAAGTGTATCCTTAAATACCACAGATGTAATCAAAATAGCAGTGTCCTTAGCCTTTAGCTCCTCTATATTTTCCATTATCACTTTAGCACCATCTCTATCCATATTAAGAATTGGCTCATGAAATATTAGAAATTTGGGCTGCTTTAATATTTCACGCCCAAAGCTTAATCTTCTTTTTTGGGAGTAACTTAAATTCTTTATCTTTTTATTCCCAAGGTCTAACAATGCAAGTTTTAACATTACTTCTTTATAATCCAACTTTATACATAAAAGCTCTGCAAAAAACTTCATATATTCACCTATGGTCATTCTATCATAAAAAGCATCTTTCCTTTGCACAATACCAATACTAGCAATATTACTCCTAACATAATCTAAATTTTTTATATCTTCTCTATATATTTCGGCCTTAGCTGGTATATCTCTTCCCAAAATTAAATCTATTAGTAAATCGCTTATGTCATTGTTACACTCTATACTTATAGAACTGCCTTTATCTATATTAATATCCTTTATTACATTATTTTTATGTTTTTTATATAAGTCCTTAATTTTCAGCATATTGAACATTCTTCCATTCTTAATATCCTTATTTTATCATAAATAGAGTTCTTAGATTTAAAGGGAGTTTTACTCCTCCTAAAAGTTAGAAATCATTATCCAGGTACGTAGCCGCTCTTTACTCTTAACTTTAAGAAGATAGGAGTATTAGAGCGTGTAGTCATCAGATAAAAGGAATAAGCTGATTTAAAATATTTTATAAGTATCCACTTGTAACTTACAACTAACAAATCTAAACCAGTTGGAATCCAGTTCTGTTACGAGTATATGACAGGCTATATGAGTAGAAAATAATAAACTTATGTTATAATAATTTTATTACATCAATTTACAATTACATTATGTAAAAAGAAAAAGGTGAATACTTTTGAATAGTATAAAATGTGAACGTAGAATATATGATTATAAATTTAATACACATTCTCATTCATATGCTCAATTAATTTTACCCATTCATGGAGTGCTTTATATAGAAACTAATTATAAAAAACTACCATTAGAAGATGAGCACTTGTTTTTTCTTCCTCCAGATTGTAAACATACCTTTGGAGCTAATAAGAGTAATGAATTTTTGGTTTTAGATATACCTACTAATATACTTAATAAATATGATATGGAAAAAATGGTAGGTGGAAAGGAATTTTTGTTTGATGATAAATGGAAAGCTATAAGATATTTATTGTTAAATGAAGCTGCCAATAAAAAAAGTTCTAGTTCCATCAATGACTTATTCCTATACTGTTATCATTTTATTACGGATGAAAGCATACCTGATTCTATAAAATATATTAATGAACATTTTACAGAAGATATAGATTTAAAAAAATTAGCAGCTATTGAGCATTACAATATTAGTTATTATAGTGAATGGTTCAAAAATAAAATGAAGATCTCCCCTGTTGAGTATATACAAAATCTTAGAGTGAAAAAAGCAAAAGAATTTCTCTTGAATACAGACTTAACAATTCTACAAATTTCCCAAATAGTGGGTTATGACCATAATTCATCATTTACTAGAGTATTTAAGCATTTAGAAAAAACATCACCTACTGAATTTAGAAAAAAATCAAAAAATAAGCTAAAAACTATCTAGATTTTAGAAAAGACTTATCTATCCAAAAAGCTATAATAGAATAAAGGAAGGTGTTTTTATGGTTAATTTTGAGGATTTTATGAAATTAGACATACGAGTTGGAGAAATTATCAAAGTAGAATTTTTTGAAAAAGCAAAAAAGCCTGCTTATAAGCTATTGGTAGATTTCGGTAACGAAATTGGTATAAAAAAATCCAGTGCCCAGATTACTGAATGTTATAAAGAAGAAGAGCTTGTAGGTAAACAAGTTTTAGGAGTGGTAAATTTTCCTCCAAGACAAATTGCCGATTTTATGTCAGAGGTACTAGTATTAGGCATTTATTCTACACAAGGAGTGGTATTAATTCAACCACAACAGCCTGTTAAAAAAGGTGATAAGTTAGGTTAATACATAATTTTATTAATAGATAAACCAAGGACTTACTTTATAGCAGTAAGTCCTATTTCATTAAAACTATATAGATTTAGCCATTCTTCTACATATGGTTTTATAGCCTTTTTTCTCATATAAATTTAAAGCACCTTTATTAAATTCCCAAACATAAATCTCTATCTCTTTAATTCCTCTAGATTTCAAATCCTTTTCAGCGTATTCAATTAACCTACTTCCAATGCCATATCCCCTATAATAATTATCTACTATAAGCTTATCTATTAATGCATATTCTCTACTCTTAAATACTGGATTATCTTTTTCTATAATAGTTATTACCTCTAATGCACCTATTATCTTTTTTTCATCTTCCGCAATATAAAAATTATAATTTTCACTTGATATAACCTTACTTACATAATCCATTAATATATATTCATCTATATTTTGATTAAATACATTAGTTACATTTTCACTATGCATATCCTGCAAATTTTTAAATAATAAAACCAATTCATTTACATCATTTGCATTAGCTTCTCTAAAATTCATTTTAAATTCCCCCTTTATAAGGATTAAATTTATAATTTTGCCATTGTTATAAATAATTTTTTATAATTACTTAACAGAATGTAAATTTTTATGATAGAACTTCTGTTTTTTTTATCCCAAGTATTTTTTCTAGAGAATATTTAAATATATTAACTTGTTTTTCTAACTTATTTCTATCCATATCTAAATTAAATCTATTTAACATTAATCCATCAAAAAATGATATGAAATATATGGCAATTGAATTAATACACATTTGTGGATAAAATTCTTTCCTTTCTATTCCAGCTTCAATTATATTTTCAATTTTCTTTTCTAGCCTATTGTGTCTATCTTTTATATAGGTAAATTTATCTTTATGATTTTTATAATTTAATGATATAAAAAATTCTGTTTTAGCAAGAGTTAGAGTTCTATCTATTTTACATATATTATCTAGCATACCTTCGATCCATATCATTAGTTGATTCCATATGTTTTCATTATCGCTAAAATCTAATGACTTTATATCTTCACAATCATCTAATTTAAGAACTTCTAAAAATACATCATCTCTATTTTTAAAGTATGAATATAAAGCCCCTCTAGAAATTTTAGCCTCATCCATAATATCTTGCATACTCGTTCTTAAATATCCATTTTTCACAAAAACATTTCTAGCAGAATTTAATAATTCTTTTCTTTTTTCATATTTATAATTTTCACTTACTTTTGGTGACATCTACTCTTCTCCTTATTTAAATTTCTTAATTATATGTTTAACTATACACTGCTGTCGTTTTTATGTTATTATTTAATATATCGTTATTTTTATTACTTGTCAAATAAAAATAACTATTTTTTATCAAATAGTATTAAACTAAAATAATAAATTTATATTTAGGAGGAATTATGAAGTATATTGATTTTAATGATTTTGAAAGAATAGAGCATTATAAATTTTTTAAAAATGTTGATAATCCACAATTTAATATATGCATGAATATTGATGTAACAAATTTTTTGAGATTTGTAAAAAGCAATAAAATATCATTCTATTATAGTATGATCTACGCTTCTACACATGTGATGAATGAAATAGAAGATTTTCGTTATAAAATGAGAGATGGAAAAATCATTCTGCATGACTCTTTACAACCATCATTTACAGATATAGAATCTAATAAAAATTTATTTAAAATTGTTACCTTACCTCTTAAAGATAATATTATAGAATTTTCAAATTCTGCAAAGGAAGCTTCAATAAATCAAAAAGAATATTTTCCAAAAGTAGCTGAGAATCAAGATAAACTAATATACTTTTCTTGTATACCTTGGATATCCTTTACTAGTATTTCAAATGAAATTGTAATGAATAAAGAAGATTCTATACCTAGAATCTCCTTTGGAAAGTATTTTAAACAAGATAATAAAGTTTTGTTACCATACTCTGTACAAGTAAACCACATGCTATTAGATGGTATCCATGTTGGTAAGTATATTGAAAAATTACAAAACTTTATTAATGAGTTTAAATAATACTTTAATTTTATATATAATACTACCCTTCTAAAAAATCATCCAGAAAGATATTTTATTGTTTACATCTTCACTGTTAATACAGAAACAATACGTGCTTTAAAACAAAACAATTGGAAAGTCTTATGACTTTCCAAATTTGTTATATAAAATATTTTAGATTAAACCATTTTTCTTCATTTATATGCTCCTTTTCATTATTCTTTTAAATCTTCCACCTTTAAAACAATTACTTCTTTATACTGTATAAAATTTAAAGAACTTATCTTTCTTATCTAAAAGCTCTTTCAAATTTCCTTTTTCAACTATGTGTCCATTTTCCATATATATTATCTCATCATATAAACTTAATAATTCTTCACTCATTTTATGAGTAATGGTAATTAGAGTTAGATTTTCTATACTTAACAGTTTACTTTCTATATCATAAGCTGTTTGCATATCTATAGCAGAAGTACCTTCATCTAATACAAGTATTGGTGTTTGTTGAATTAGCGCTCTAGCTATTGCAATTCTTTGCCTTTGTCCCCCTGAAAGATTATTACCATTTTCTCCAACTAAATAATTTAACCCATTAGTTGTTTCCTCTATAAATTTATTTGCACCACTTAAATTTAAAACATTATTTATCTGTTCTTTCGAGAATTCCTTATATAGGCATATATTATCTTTTATAGTTTTATCAAACATATATACATTTTGATGTATAATGGAAATCATTTTGTTTAACTGTTCTATATCTAAATTCTTAATGCTGTTTCCATCAAATTTTATATCTCCACTAAAATCAGAATAATACCCAAGCATTAACTTTATTAAGGTAGATTTACCACATCCACTTCCTCCTACTACTGCATATTTTTTATTTCTATCTATTTTTAGACTTATATTATCAACAGCGGGTCTTCCAGCGCCATAATTAAAATATAAATTTGATATCTCTAAGTTATTATTAAAATAAGGTTTATCCTTACCCACAAAATCAGTATCTTCATAATTAGAAAAATCATCAATTCTCTTAATTATAGGTTTAACACTATTAAGTTTCGGAACATTACTCATTATCATTATTACAGGTTGTACAAAAGTAGCGGAAAGCTGAACAATAGCAATAAGCATTCCCATAGTTAGATCACCTTTTATAACTAAATATGCTGATAAAAATATAGCTACAAATTGTGTTCCAAGCCCTAATATTTGAGATAGTGATTCATTTATTACAAATATCTTATCCGCTGTAAATTTTGCATTGGCTAAATTATTATTCTCCTCTTGAAACTCTTTAGTTATATTTTTTCTTAAATTGTATGATCTAATAACATCATATCCTAAAAATATATCCTTAAGTTTAGAAGTAAAAAATGATAATCTGTTTGAAAGTTCTAATTGCTTATTTTCTAAGGTTTTTCCAAATATACTTGGCACTATAAAAATTAATAACATACTTATAAAGATTCCTAATGTGACCAATGGACTTAAGTATAATAAAAGAATAACTGTTACCCCAAACATAACACTATATTGAAGAATTAAAAGTAATGGAACAACATAGTTCTCTTCTATTAATTTCATATCATTTGTTAATACTGAGATATAATCAGCTGTATTTTTTGAATTAAAATCCTTATAATTTCTTCTAAGTATGCCGAAAAATACTTTATTCCTTAGCATTTTTAATAAATTTCTAATAAACATCTTACTTAAAATATCATATACGAAATATAGCAATCCTATGAGAATACCATATCCTACTGAATATATTAATATCCTTTTAAAGCCATCCATATTCCCAATAGTAACATAATCTATAGTAGTTTGAATAAATAATGATAACCCTACCATAGCTGCTGATGATATTATGCTGAATATAATAGTTAATAGTAATAGTAGTTTATTTCTTTTGATACATTCTCTCATAACAACTCTCCTAATCTAAATCAATTTAATTATGCATTCATCTAATTAATTAGATGAATGTATAATTCATGTTTTTATAATATTACCAAATTAGATATTTGTCAAATATTTTAGATGTTTTTCTAATTGCATTCAATAAAAAAATCTCCCAGTTATACTGAGAGATTTTTTATAATAACGTATTATTAAGTTCATCTATAAAATTTTTTAATCCGACTTTATTTAAATGATAATATACCTTACCCTGCTTCTTTTCTACAACAACCATACTACATTCTAATAGTGATCCCATATGATATGAAACTGTAGCTGGAGTAAGCTTTAAAGCTTCAGCTATCTCCAAACTATATTTAGGTCCAGCTTTCAAAAGTGATATTATTTCTAATTTACTTTTATCGCTTAAGGCCTTTAATTTTAAAACAAGCTCTCCTTTATTTCCCATGGAATAAATATATTCTTTATCTATAATTTCATATAATAAACCCATAAAGTATGTATTCTTAAACTCAAATAATGAAGTACTAAAGGCTAGAGTAGGAATTATAATAATATTACTATCATTATTTTTTATAATATTATTTAATACTTCACATTTATTGGAATTAACATATTTAATATAATTGCCTATCAATTTACATAATGGTTTTTCAACAGCTTTGCAAGCTTGATCATATGCACTTTTGTTATCCTTTATTATCTTAATTAGAGATTTATAATACTTCTTAGGATCATTTAAAATAATCATTAACTTCCATTTAGTATTCTCTTTAAGATCTAGCTCTTTTAAAAACTTTATTATATTATTTAATGTACTAATAGAATCTATAGTCCTTTCTTCCTCAGATATCTCATTATAAGCATCTAAAATTATAGATTTAAACTGATTATCTGTTATAGTATCTAAAGAATCCATTAACTCTTTATTATTAATTAAAACAAAAGCAATTAGCATAAAAATAGAGGCATCATCTTCATCGAAAAATAATACTTCATTTTCATTAATAATCTTATATTTATCAAAAGTTTTTATATATTTATCAATTACCTTAAAATTTTTCTTTAGAAATAATTCTCCATTAACTCCATTATTATTAAGTTCGTTTATTAAGAGATCAATAACTTCTTCATAATTATGACTCATATAAATCAATCCAAATATTTCACAAATGGGATCTAACTTATCAAGTATTTCAAATTCCATATTACTCACTCCCATAAATTAATTTACTAGAATATCCATATTATATCATAAAAATGAATTTAATATATTTATCCATATTAC
>OGSC01000426.1_pt1 | contig 20736 bp, 22 predicted proteins | sample 1573751 | NCBI WGS metagenome assembly OGSC01 (sample SAMN03295840, study PRJEB24534) | human gut metagenome | isolation source: fecal sample 8 from infant 5 | host: Homo sapiens | place: USA: Pittsburgh, PA | collected 2014-07
ATATATATCTATATATTTATATCCTCCATTATCATACATAGCAGGACAAACATTACTCTCTTTTATAGCTTGTATTAAATCCCTTTCATCTCTTATACCATTTGGAAATACAGTAGCATATTTACCCACATTTTCTATAACATGAGCATCACTAGATCCTATACATGGAAGGCTTAACTCTGTAGCTAAGGAATAGGCTAATAAATTTTGATGAGGTTCTGTACTACCATTAAAGGCTTCTACTCCAGATAAACCTAACATTTTTGCTTCTCTTATATAATCACCCATACCTCTATTGTTATTTCTATATGGGTGTGCACTAATAGCTACTCCATTATTCTCATATACTATTCTTAATAAATCTTTAGCATGCATTTTATTCTTAGGTATATCTTTTAATCCAAATACTAATATATCGCCTTCATATGTAAGTATTTCAGCACCAACAAGTATTAAAAATCCTGTAGCTTTTGAATAAGCATGTGCTTCATCCATAATATCGCTACTTTCATGGTCTGTGATACAAACTCCATCTAATCCTATTTCTTTTGCTCTTTTCACTATTTCTTCTAAAGATATTTTGCTATCTAATGAATATTTACTTTCATGTATATGAGTATCTATTATCATAAAATCCTCCAAAGATATAATTTATCATCATTATATGATAATATCATTTTTTTAGAATCATTTGTTGATTTATTAAATAAAATTATAGTCATAACCTATACTATAAATATTTATTATTATTTTTTCACAATACAATTAATCTATAAAATTAAAAATATTTAGTAATTTTATAAAAAAAAATCATGTAACCGATTCCACCTTCTTTTAAATTTCAATGATTTTAGATAAAATATATATGTGACTTTTTTATGTTTTTTAATACTTTTAAAAAATTAGGGAAAGGCGGCCTTTTTATATGAATTTAAAAAAGTTATTTGAACTTCAAGAAAATCTAGATGAACATATAACAAAAAATCATTCTCTACAAGGTAAATCCCTATTAAGTGAAAAAATTTTAGCTCTACAGGTTGAACTAGCTGAATTAGCTAATGAAACTAGATGTTTTAAATATTGGAGTATCAAATCACCTTCAAATAAATCTACTATACTTGAAGAATATGTGGATTGTATTCATTTTATTTTAACATTAGGATTAGAGCAAAACTTTAAGGATTTAACTCTGCAACCCAAAAATTTAAACTACAGTTTAACTGAACAATTTTTAAATCTTTATATAGATATAAATGATTTTATGATCTGTTCCTCTAAAGATCACTATATTACTTTATTTGAAGATTTTCTAGACTTAGGAATTAATTTAGGATTCTCAGAAAAAGATGTAGAAGAAGCTTACTTAAAAAAGAATAATATAAATCATGACAGACAAAATAATGGTTATTAGAGGATTTAAATGGATAATAAGTAAAATGTAACTTGTTATCCATTTTTTTTATATAATAATCCCTTATATTATAGGAAATCCTACTAAAATAAAGGAGGTTTTTATATATGATGGGAATAATATATTCAATAATATCAGGCTTAGCTATGACTTTGCAAGGAGTCTTCAATACTCGTTTAGGTGACAAAATAGGTATGTGGGAAACCAATACCTTTGTCCAAGGAACTGGATTTATAATAACTATTATAATTTGGATGTTGGCTGGTGATGGTAATTTTAAAGATATAAAAAATGCTAATAAGCTATATTTATTAGGAGGAGCTTTAGGAGTTATTATTATTTATACAGTAATGAAAGGCATTGGATCTTTAGGTCCTACCTGTGCTATAGGTATAATATTAGTATCCCAACTTACCTCTGCAGGAATAATAGATGCCTTTGGATTTTTTGATTCCCAAGTTATAAAATTTACTGCTAATAAACTTATAGGAGTTATAGTAATGTTAATTGGTATAATCATATTTAAATGTAAAGGTTAACATTTTATATACTATAAAAAAAAATTATAATTGTTATAACTTATATAAATAACATCTATTCAATTGTTTATCATCCCTAACTACAATAAACAATCTATAGCAATGATTTATTTACTTTTACTTTAATATTACAAATTGTTATAATAAATATAATATTATATCAATTTGGGAGGTAACTAAATGGATTTTAAACAAATAGAAGCTTTTATAAGTGTAGCTAAATATAAAAGTTTCTCTAAAGCAGCTAATTCAGTATTTCTATCACAACCTGCTATAAGTTCTCATATAGCTACTTTAGAAAAAGAACTTAGTGTACAACTTTTCGATAGAACATCTAAAGAAGTTTTATTAACCCCTGCTGGCAACTCCTTCTTAAAATATGCACTAGAAATTTTAAATGCTAGAGATAAAGCTGTATGTTGTTTATCTAATTTTAATAACACTGTCTGTGGAAAGCTAACTCTAACTGCTAGTAGTACCCCTTGTAACACTATAATACCAGATTTAGTTAAAGGTTTTGAAAATAAATTTCCAGATGTATCCTTTAATGTATTAGAACAAAGTTCTGGAGAAGTACTAGATAATTTATTAAACTTTAACTCGGAAATTGGTATTATTGGAGATTTAATAAGTGATGATAAAATTAAAACTTACAAACTAGTAGAAGATAATTTGGTTTTAATATCCAATCCTAGCTTAAACATTCCTGACGAAATAGATGCAGAATCCATATCAAAATATAAATTTGTACTTAGAAAAAAATCTTCTGCCACAAGAAAAACCTTTGAAAATAACTTAAAAAAATCTGGTATTGACCCATCAACTCTAGAAGTTTGTTGTGAAGTTAATAATTTGGATACAATTTTTCAATTTGTAAAGACTGGTGTAGGCGTATCTGTTATTTCTGAAAAGGTTTATAATGGTTACTTAGGATTAAATTCTATAAAGAAAAGCAAAATAACAAACCTAAATTTAAAAAGAAGCTTATATTTAGCAATCTGTTCTAAAAGAACCCTTACCCCTACAGCTAAAGCATTTTTCGATTTTTGCTTAGATTATTTTGATATACATAAAAGTAATCAGTAATATTAACATAAATATAATTTAATATAGGAACAATTTTAGGGTATCTTTACTATAATATATATGTAAGCATTTTAATAGGAGTTTTATATGTTTTCTTTTAAAAATAAAATTGAGGAAACTTTAAAAATAGCAATTAAAAATAACTACTATAAAAATTATAGAGTCCTTATTATTTGTACAAACCTTCAAAAGGATATAGAAAAAAAAGTTAAATTATACAAAGGTAGAATACTAAAATCCATAGCTTTATGTAATTGTGTTTGTGCTTATGTATCCTCTAGGGCTATTGAACGACTTTTAGAATATCCTCAAGTAATATATATATGTTTAGATCCTTATGCTTATATATGTGGAAATAGCGTATGTGCTTCTAATAATGTAACTATATCGGAAAGATACTCTCTTACAGGACAAAATATTGGAATAGGTGTTGTAGATACAGGTGTCTATCCCCACACAGATTTGATTAATCCTACTAATAGAATAAAAAGCTTTTTAGACTTAATAAATAACTATAATTATCCCTATGATGACAACGGACATGGTACCTTTATATCTGGTGTTATAGCCGGAAATGGCTCCTTATCTGATGGACTTTATAAGGGCATTGCTCCTAAAAGCCATCTATGTGTAGTTAAAGCTTTTAATAAATTAGGCAAAGGATTTGTATCTAACATATTGTTTGGAATTGAAAACTTAATAAATATAAAGGAAGAATTTAATATAAAAATTATTTGTCTTCCATTTGAAGTTCCTTCTATTAATTATAATATATTAGATTTATTTTCTAAAATTTTTAACATAGCTTTAAATAATAACATAATAATTATAGTACCTTCTGGCCATAATGGAAATAATGAAGGTTCTATACAAGGTATTGCAACTTTAAAATCTTGTATAACCGTGGGCGGAATAGACACTACACCCTTAGAAAAAAAACCATATATTTATTCCTCTTCTGGACCTTTTTCGAATATAGAAAAACCTGATTTAGCTGCTGCAGCCGTTAACATATGTTCATTAAATTCTAATACAAATTATATTTCTGAAAAAAGAGGTAGAAAAATATATCCTAAACCTCTTGAAGAAGCTTATACTAATTTTACTGGTACTTCTTGTGCCGCTGCATATATAAGCGGAGTATGCAGTTTATTATTTGAAAATAATCAAGAACTTCTATTTAAAGATATACTATCCCTAATGAAAGTATCTTGTTCTCTTTTACCTTTTTCTAAATGGATTCAGGGTGCTGGAATCATAGATATAAATAAGCTCTTACCTTAAAATATATAATAAAAAAAGAGCTTATGCTCTTTTTTTATACATTTTCTAATGCAAATTTTATAAAAGTTTTTAATAATGTAGATAAAAACTTATCTTTATGATATATAAGTATAAGTTTTCTCTTTATTTCGAACTCTTTTAACTTTGTCCATGATAATGTATTATTATTTATTTCATTTTTTATACATCTTTTGGATATACATGATATACCTAATCCGGCTTCAACAGCCTTCTTAATAGCCTCCGTATTTCCTAATTCAAAAGCTATGTTATAATTTACATTATTAGCTGTCATATAACTTTCAAAAACTTCTCTTGTACCACTTCCCATTTCTCTCATTATTATTTTTTCTTTATCTATTTCATCTATACTTATCTCATCTTTATTACTCCAAGGATGTTCTGGACTGGTTATAAAAACTAATTCATCATTACAAAAGTTTTCTTTTATAATTTCCTCATTATATACAGGCCCCTCAACAAATGCAAAATCAATACTGTTTTCTAATATCATATCACTTATCAATTTAGTATTCTCTATGGCTATAGATGTGTCTATACCTTTATACTCTTTTGTGAATTTACCTATTATATCTGGTAAAATATATATTCCAATAGTGGTACTAGCTCCTATTTTAAGCTTTCCTGTTTTTAAACTATTAATATCCTTAAGACTTCTTATGGAATCATCATACATATTTAAAATTCTTCTTACATAATTTAAAAAAATCTCGCCCTCATTTGTTAAATATAATCTTCTGTTTATTCTATCAAATAATTTGACCTCTAATTCATTTTCTAATTCTAGTATAGTTTGACTAACTGCTGGCTGACTTATATATAACTTTTCTGCTACTTCTGTCATATTAAGCTTTTCTGCTACTTCATAAAATATTCTAAGCTTTCTTTCATTCATAAAATCACCTTAATTTATACCTTTAATTTTAGTAACCTCTATTCATATTAACGATACTTTTTAATTCCATGCCTTCTTTATATCTTTTTAGGTTTTCATATATTATATCAAATCTTCTAATATTTCTTTTTTCTGAAATCCATGAGTTATGAGGAGTTATTATAACATTTTCTAATGCCCAAATAGGGTTATCTTTAAGTAAAGGCTCCTCTTCAAACACATCTAATGCTGCTCCTTTTATTTTCTCTAGTTTTAAATTTTCTATAAGCCTTTTTTCATCTACAATAGTTCCTCTTGATATATTTATAAATAATGCTCCATCCTTCATACTACTTAATACATTTTCATCTACTAAATTTTCTGTTTCTTTAGTATAAGGTATACTTACTATTACAACATCACATTTTGAAACCATTTCTTTTATATTATCTTTAGGATAGCACTTATTAAAATACTCTACATCTCTTCCTTTTGTATTAACTCCTAATATATTAACATTAAAGGCTGAAAATCTTTTAGCTGCTTCTTTTGCAATACTTCCAGTGCCTATAAATCCTATAGTTTTTCCCCATAACTCTAGTAGACTAGTATCTAGTTTCCAAATCTTATTTTGTTGTTTTTTATAGAATTCTTTACTATTTTTTAAAAGTTCCAATGTCTTTAAAACAATCCATTCTGCTATTGGTATAGAATATCCTCCATTATTATTAGTAACTATAATATTATTTTTTAAAACAACATCCTTAGGTACTTGATCTACACCTGTGCTTGAAAGTTGTATCCATTTTAAGTTTTTCATAAGAGATATATCTAAGGTATTAAAAGGATTATAACAAACCAAAACTTCTATATCTTTAAGCTGATCTTTATATTGTATTTCTTTTTCGTTTATTATAGTTATATCATAACCTAGATTTTCTATTTTTTTCATGTTTTCTTTACCATAATTATAAGTAAATAATGCTTTTATGCTCATTACTATCCTTCTCCCTCTTTTACTTTTAATAATTTAAAGTTAATTTTGATTTTATCATTAATATATTGAAAATTCAATCAAATCAATATTTATATTTACTCTATGTAAATTAATGTTATATACTTTTTTCAACTTATACTTTTTTATCTCTCTTTTTTAGATTTGTTTTAAATAGAATTTTAAAAAGAGTATTTAGTGCTTATTCACTAAATACTCCCATATTTCTAAATTTATTATATCTTTTATCTAGAAGTATATCCAAAGGATATTCTTTTAATATTTCTATTTCATTTATAATATTTTCTTTTAAGGTTTCTGCCATTTTATCTAAATTCTTATGAGCTCCACCTGCTGGTTCCTTTATAATTTTATCTATTATATTAAATTCTTTTAAATCCTCTGCTGTAATTTTCATCACTTCTGCGGCCTCTTTTGCTTTAGATGCATCCTTCCATAATATACTTGCAAAGCCTTCTGGTGATAATATAGAATATATAGAGTTCTCTAGCATTATTACTCTATCTGCTACTCCTAAGGCTAAAGCACCACCACTTCCACCTTCCCCTATAACTATAGATAAGGTTACAGTCTTTAATCTTGACATTTCTAATAGGTTTCTTGCTATAGCTTCTCCTTGCCCTCTCTCTTCTGCATCTATGCCACAGAAAGCTCCTGGTGTATCTATAAAACATACAATTGGCCTTTTAAACTTTTCTGCTTGTTTCATTATTCTTAAAGCTTTTCTATAACCTTCTGGCTTAGGCATACCAAAATTTCTTTTTATATTGTCTTTTATATTTTTACCCTTTTGCTGAGCAATTATAGTTACACTTTTATTGTTTAATAGCCCTATACCACATACTATAGATTGGTCATCACTAAAGGATCTGTCTCCATGTAATTCTATAAAATCATCAAATATAGTATTTATATAATCTAATGCTGTAGGTCTTTCTTTTAATCTAGCTAATGTTACCCTTTGCCAAGCATTTTTAGAAGCATATTTTTTTACATTATGAATCAATTTTTTATCTTCCATATTTATATCTCCAATCTAAGTTAAGAAATAATATTAATGTATAATCTTAAAAAGAATTTTGATGCATATTAATAAGCTTTGCTAAAACTTTTCTTAAATCAGACCTTGGGACTATTTTATCAATAAAACCATGCTCTAATAAAAATTCAGATTTCTGAAAGTCCTCTGGTAACTTTTCATTTATGGTTTGTTCTATTACCCTCTTACCAGCAAATCCTATTAACGCATCTGGTTCAGCAAGTATTATATCTCCAAGCATAGCAAAACTAGCTGTAACCCCTCCTGTAGTTGGATCTGTTAGTACACATACATACAATAACCTTTCTTCATCTAATTTTGCTAATGCAGCACTTACTTTAGCCATCTGCATTAAAGATAATATTCCTTCCTGCATTCTTGCCCCACCAGATACAGTAAATATTATAACTGGCAATTTTAACTCTATAGCTCTTTCTATAGCTCTAGTTATTTTCTCTCCTACAACAGATCCCATACTTCCCATCATGAATTTACTATCCATTATACATACTACAACTTCCATACCAGCTATCTTACCTTTTCCTGTGGTAACAGCTTCACTTAAATTTGTTTTTTCTTTTATATGTTCTATTTTTTCATTGTAGCCTTTAAATTCTAATGGATTTTCTGTTTTAACTTTATAATCCCACTCTTTAAAGGTATCTTTATCAAATAAATATTTTATTCTTTCCTCGGCGCCTATTCTAAAATGATTTCCACATAAATTACATACCATATAATTTTTTTCTAAATCATTTTGGTATAATATCTCTCCACATTTATTACATTTAACCCACATTCCATCTGGAATAGTAGGAGTATTTTCTCTTTTATAATTTTCTATATTTTTTTGACTTACAGTTATATATTTTGTTTTTCTAAATAAATTTTTTAACATATACTTCCCCCTGACTACACTAATTGTCAGTTAGCATTTTTTCTATATATTTTGTAGTGTATTCTCCCTTTATAAAATTTTCATCTTCTAATATAATAAATTGAAAATCTATATTGGTGTTTACACCTTCTATAATCAGTTCTCCTAATGCTCTTTTCATAATTTGTATAGTTTCTTCTCTATTCCTCCCATAAGCTATAAGTTTACCTATCATAGAGTCATAGTATGGAGGTATAGTATATCCTGAGTATACTGAACTATCTAATCTTACACCCAGACCTCCTGGGATGTATAAATTTTCTATTTTCCCTGGACAAGGTCTAAATCCATTTTTATAGTCTTCTGCATTTATTCTACATTCAATAGCATGCCCTTGTATTTTTATATCTTTTTGTTTTATATTTAATTTTTCTCCATAAGCTATTTTTATTTGCTCTTTTAAAATATCTATGCCTGTTACCATTTCTGTTATTGGATGTTCTACTTGTATTCTTGTATTCATTTCCATAAAATAAAAACTTCCATCTTCATCTAGTAAGAATTCTATAGTACCAGCATTTTTATACTCAACAGCCTTTGCTGCCTTTATAGCAACATCACCCATTCTTTTTCTTAATTCTTCATTCATACGAGGAGATGGAGCTTCTTCTAACACCTTTTGATTCCTTCTTTGAAGAGAACAATCTCTTTCTCCTAGGTGTATTATATTACCATAGTTATCCCCTAGTATTTGAAATTCTATATGCCTTGGATTTTTTATGAATTTTTCTACATACATACTATCATCACCAAAAGCACCTTTAGCTTCAGACTTTGCAGTATTAAAAGCTTTTATCATATTCTCCTTGGAATGGACTATTCTTATTCCACGTCCTCCACCGCCCGCTGAAGCTTTAACAACTACTGGATAACCTATTTCTTCTGCTATATTTAAAGCTTCTTCTTCATTATGTATTACTCCATTAGAACCTGGAATAACTGGCACTCCTGCCCTTATCATTATATCTCTAGCATTGGACTTATTTCCCACTTTATCTATTGTTTCGCTGTCTGGTCCTATAAAAACTATATTGCAATCTTTACACATATTAGCAAACTTACTATTCTCAGATAGAAACCCAAAACCAGGATGGATAGCCTGTGATCCTGTTAATACAGTAGCACTTATTATATTATACATATTTAAATAACTATCCTTTGAAGAAGGAGGCCCTATACAAACTGCCTCATCTGCCAATTGAACATGTAGAGCATCTTTATCTGCCTCTGAATATATAGCTACAGTTTCTATTCCCATTTCTCTACAAGCTCTAATTATTCTAACCGCAATCTCACCTCTATTAGCCACAAGTATTTTTTTAAACACTGCTATCTTCTCCCCTTCTATTTTTATAGATTTATTTTCCTATTACAAATAATAATTCTGCTTCTGCAGCTACTTTTCCATCTACAGTAGCCACGGCCTTACCTACTCCTGCAACACCTTTTATTTTAGTAAGATCTATACTAAGTTTTAAAACATCTCCTGGTACTACCTTTTTTCTAAACTTAGCTTTATTTATACCTCCAAAGTAAGCTATTTTGCCTTTAAATTCTTCTTTACTTAAAATAGCAACGGCTCCAACCTGTGCTAAAGCTTCTATAATTAGAACTCCCGGCATTACTGGTTCTTCTGGAAAATGCCCATTAAAAAAGTATTCATTAGCTGTAACATTTTTATATCCAACTGCACTTTTTCCATCTTCTAATTCAGTTATTTTATCTATCAATAAGAATGGATATCTATGTGGAATAATTTTTTTTATTTCATTTATATCTAAAAATTTCTCCATTAAAAATTCTCCTTTTTCATTATAGTGGCTTTATCTTAAATAAAGCTTCTCCATATTGAACCATTTGCTCATTTTCTATCAATACCTCTACTATTTCTCCATCTACTTCAGCTTCTATTTCATTCATAACTTTCATAGCTTCTACTATGCAAACTATATCTCCTTTTTTAACCTTATCTCCCACCTTAACATAAGGCTTTTTATCTATTCCTGGTGATTCATAAAAAGTTCCTACTATAGGTGATACTATTTCTATAAAATTATCTCCCATAGATATATCTGTTTTTTCTTCATTATTTAATAAATCTAATTTTTTCTCTTCTACAATATTATCTCTATTTTCTTTTTCATATTCCCCAGATATAATTTCTTGTTTATAACTTTTATTGTTTTCTTTTTTCATTTTTATAGCTATACCATTATATTCTATATCCATAGAAGATAAATTTGACTCACTCATAGCTTTTATTAAATTTTCTATGCCTTTAAAATCCATTTATTACTCACCCCATTTTTTTAATAATATTACTGCATTATGTCCTCCAAAACCTAAAGAATTAGACATAGCATAATCTATCATTTTATTTCTTCCACCTGAAGTCACATAGTCTAAATCACATTCTTCATCTTTAGCCTTATATCCAACTGTAGCAGGTATATATCCTTCTTCTAAAGACTTTGCACATATTATAGCTTCAACTGCTCCCGCTGCTCCTAATAAATGTCCTATCATAGATTTTGTAGAACTAACAGGTATACTAGCTGAATAATCTCCAAAGACTCTTTTAATTGCTTCTGTTTCAAATTTATCATTATATGGAGTACTAGTTCCATGGGCATTTATATAGGATACTTCTTCTTTATTTATACCAGCTTCCTTTATAGCCATTTCTATAGCTCTTGCAGCTCCTTCTCCTCCCGGTGCAGGGGATGTCATATGATATGCATCACAAGTAGATCCATATCCAACTACTTCTGCATAAATTTTAGCTCCTCGATCTAATGCATGGTCTAGTGATTCTAATACTAATATTCCTGAACCTTCCCCCATAACAAACCCATCCCTCTCTTTATCAAAAGGTATAGATGCTCTATTAGGATCTGTACTTTTACTTAAAGCTGTAAGAGTTGTAAAACCTGCTATAGCTATAGGAGTTATAGTTGCTTCAGTACCTCCAGCTAACATTATGTCTGCTTCTCCATTTTTTATAACTCTGAAAGCTTCCCCTACACAATTAGTTCCTGTAGCACAGGCTGTAACTACAGTACTGCATATAGCCTTAGCACCGAATCTAATAGCTATGTTTCCAGCTGCCATGTTGCTTATTATTGTTGGTATAAATAATGGGCTTACTCTATTGGGACCCTTTTCTAATAATTTTTGTTCTTCCTTTTCTATAGTTGCTAATCCACCAATACCTGACCCTACTATAACTCCAAATTTTTCTTTATTTATTTCATCTAAATCTAGTTTACTATTATCAACAGCTTGTTGTGCTGCTGCTACAGCAAATTGACAAAACCTATCTAATCTTCTAGCCTCTTTTTTATCCATATATTCTTCTGGATTAAAATCTTTAACCTCTGCTGCTAACTTAACTTTATAATCTTCCGTATCAAAAGATTTTATATTATCTATTCCTACTTTTTCTTCTTTTATGCTATTCCAAAACTCCTCAAGATTATTACCAATAGGTGTTATAGCACCCATACCAGTTATAACTACTCTTTTATTCATATTATTCACCCCTTTTTACCTATATAATCATTCCACCATCTACATGTATAACCTGACCTGTTATATATTCAGCTTTATCTGAAGCTAAAAATCCTACAGCTTCTGCTACATCTTCTGGAGTTCCTAACCTTTTAAGTGGGAGCAAATCCTCTATAGATTTTTTCATTTTTTCAGGTAATGTATCTGTCATATCTGTCTTTATATAACCTGGTGCCACTGCATTTACAGTTATTCCTCTACTACCAAGCTCTTTAGCTAAAGATTTAGTTATACCTATAACGCCTGCCTTAGCGGCTGCATAGTTACATTGTCCTGCATTTCCTGCTACTCCAACTACAGATGAAATATTTATTATTTTTCCTGATCTTTGTTTTAGCATTATAGGTGCTATATGTTTACTACAATTATATACACCTTTTAAATTAACACTAATTACTTTATCAAAATCCTCTTCTGCCATTCTTAATATCAAAGAATCTTTTGTTATTCCTGCATTATTTATAAGTATATCTATTGTACCGAACTTATTTTTTGCCTCATCTGCTATTTTTTTAGAGTCCTCAAAAGAACTTACATCTCCCTGAATAACTAAAGTTTCTACTCCAAATTCTTTAATTTCTTCTAATAAAGTATCTATTTCTTTAGCACTGCTTCTATAATTTAATACTAAATTAGCACCCATAGATGCTAATTTTTTAGCTATTGCTCTTCCTATACCCCTACTTGCTCCTGTTACTATTGCGGTTTTTCCTTCTAAGCATTTCATATTATTACCCAACTCTCCTAACTATTTATTGTTTTTAATTTTTCTATTGTTTTATTAAGGGACTCTATATCTTCTACATTTAATATATCTACTTTTCTATCTATTTTCTTAACAAAACCTGATAAAACCTTTGAAGGACCTATTTCTATAAAGGTATCTACTCCAAAATCTATCATTGTTTTTATACAATCTTCCCAAAGTACAGTACTCATAACCTGTTTCTTTAATAAGTCTTTTATTTCACTAGTATTTTTTACAAAATCTCCTGTTACATTTGTTATAAATGGAACTTCTATAGACTTAAGCTGTATTTTTTGTAACTCTTCATATAAATTTTTTCCAGCTTCTTTTAACATACTACTATGAAATGGACCACTAACACTAAGGTTTACACACTTTAAAGCCCTTTTTTCTTTTGCTATTTCACATGCCTTTTCCACTGCATTTATTTCCCCGGAAATAACAATCTGCCCTGGACAATTAATATTTGCTATTTCAACTATTCCAACCTCTTTTAAACTATCACAAATTTCCTTAACCTTTTCCTTTTTAAGACCTATTATAGCTGCCATAGTGCCCACACCACTTGGTACCGCATGCTCCATATATTGACCTCTTTTTCTTACCAAAGAAACTGCTTCTTTAAAATCTATAACTTTACTACAAACCAAAGCTGAATATTCACCTAAGCTTAGCCCTGCTGTAACATCTGGCTTTATACCATACTTTTCTAATGCTTTCATAGCAGCAATACTAAAGGTTAGTATTGCTGGTTGGGTATTTTCTGTTTTATCTATTTCATCCTTTGGACCTTGAAAACATATTTTAGTTAAAGGTATTTGTAGCTCTTCCTCTGCTATATGAAATATTTTTCTACACTCAGGAATATTTTCATATAACTCCTTACCCATACCTACATATTGAGCTCCTTGACCTGAGAATATAAAAGCTATCTTTGACATAATATCCTCCAAAATAAATATTATTTACAACCTAATAGTGTATAGGCTTCATTAAACATTTCATTTATAATTTCACTACAAGTTTGTTCCTTATTTATAAGTCCTGCGATTTGACCTGCCATAATAGAACCATTATCAATATCTCCATCTCTTACAGCTTTACTTAATGCTCCCCGGCCTAGGCTTTCAAATTCCTCTAAAGGAGCACCTTCCTTTTCTAGTATTTGAAATTTTCTAGATAATTTATTTCTTATAATTCTAACAGGATGTCCTGTAGGTCTACCTGTAACTTGTGTATCTATATCCTTAGCTTTCATAACTTTATTTTTATAATTTTGATGAACAGTACATTCTTTTGCTACTAAAAATCTAGTACCTACTTGAACAGCATCTGCTCCTAACATAAAACTAGCTGCTATACCTCTTCCATCACCTATTCCTCCAGCTGCTATAACAGGTATATCTACAGCATCAACTACCTGTGGTATCAATGCCATTGTTGTTAGTTCACCTACATGACCGCCAGACTCGCAACCTTCTGCTATTATGGCATCTACCCCTGATTTTTCCATTCTCTTAGCCAATGCTACAGAAGGAACTACAGGTATCACGATTATGCCATGCTCTTTCCACTTTTTTATATACTTTCCTGGATTACCTGCTCCAGTAGTAACTACCTTTACACCCTCATCACAAACCATTTGAGCTATTTCATCTGCGGTTTCCGATAGAAGCATTATATTTACTCCAAAAGGCTTATCTGTTAATTCTTTTGTCTTTCTTATTTCTTGTCTAACCCATTCTACTGGTGCATTTCCTGTTATTATTCCAAGACCTCCTGCATTAGAAACTGCCGCTGCTAATGAACTATCAGCAATCCATGCCATTCCACCTTGAATAATAGGATATTTTATTCCAACCATATGAGAAAATATGGATTTCTTCATACTTTTAATTCCTCCCTAGAATCTTAAATCAATAGTTTATTATTAAATGTTTATGTGCTATAATTAATTTGTTTTTAAAATTTAATTTTATGGACCATCTTAGATGGCCCTTTTTTTATTACTTTTTTATTTTTCTATTTTACTTTCAACATATTTTACTGCTTCTTCTACAGTTTTTATTTTTTCTGCCTCTTCTACTTGTATATCAAAAGCTTCTTCTATTTCTATTATTATTTGAAATAAATCAAGAGAATCTACTCCTAAATCTTCAAAAGATGTTTCTAATTTAACTTCTCCCTCATCTAAACCTAATTGTTCTACTATAATGTTTTTAACTTTTTCAAATACCATAATCTTTTCCTCCTAAAATTTATATTTATTTTATTTTTTATTAAATGCTCCATACAATGGCAACTCCACCAAAGGTTAAACCACCGCCGAAGCCTACTAATATAATCTTATCTTGTTTATTTAGTAGACCTTTTTTGTTCATTTCATCTAAAGCTATAGGTATACTTGCTGCGGATGTATTGCCATATTTATCTAGATTCATGTAAAATTTATCCTTATGGGTATTAAGCTTTTTAGCTGTATATTCTATTATTCTAGAGTTAGCTTGATGAGATATAATATACTTAACTTCATTCAAATCCCATTTAGTTTTTTCTTGTATATTACAAATAGTTTCACTCATTGCTCCTACTGCAAATCTAAATATTTCTTTACCATTCATTTTTATAAAATTATTAGTTTCTAACATATCATTCTTATTGAAATTATTATTTGATTTTAAAGCTCCGCAGGTAAGGTGTTCTCCTTTTAATCCATTTGATCCTGAATGAAACTCTAAAATTCCTTCTTCTTCAGTTTTACTTAATATAGCTGCTCCTGCTCCATCGCCAAACAATACACAGGTATTTCTATCTTCCCAGTCAACTATTTTAGATAAATTCTCAGCCCCTATTATTAAAGCCTTATTTCTAAAACTATTTTTTAACATAGAACAGGCTATCTCAAGCCCATATATAAATCCTGAACAAGCTGCAGATATATCAAAGCATAAAGCATTCATAGCTCCTATTTCTTTTTGAACACTACAGGCAGTAGAAGGCATAAAGTTATCAGGAGTCAATGTAGCTACAATTATTAAATCTAAATCATTAGCATCTATATTGGCATTTTTAATTGCTTCTTTTGCAGATTCTGTTGCCATATAAATAGTATTTTCTCCTTTAGAAATCCTTCTCTCTAATATACCTGTTCTAGTTCTTATCCATTCATCACTGGTATCTACTATAGTTGATAAAAAATCATTAGTAATAATATTATTAGGTACATAACTTCCAGTTCCAATAACACTAATATTACTCATTATTTTTCTCCTTATTAACTTTATTTAAACTATACTTTTCCTTAAAAAATTTATTTAGCTTATCCAAAGATTTTATAAGTACTCTTTCTTCCTCCTCCGTTAACCCATCTATAGTGGCCTTAATCATATCACTATGAAATTTATCATGAATCCTGTATGCCAATTTTCCTTTTTTAGTTAATTTAATTTGAACAATCCTTCTATCCTCTTCACTTCTTTTTCTTTCGACATATTCTTTTTTTACAAGATTGTTTACTGCGGTAGTTAAAGTTCCTACAGTTATCCCTAAATCCATAGCTACCTGTGACATAGTTCTAGGTTTATACATACCAATGGCCTCAATAGTATGTATCTCCGTAACAGATATATCTTTAAATATGCCTGCCTGCAATGCTTGTTGTTCAATGCTTAATATATCATTAAAGTTATCTACTAAAAGCTCATTTAAAATGTTTATTGATTCACTCAAAAAATCACCCCTCCCTTATATATTTTCTGTTAATTCTCTTATTAAATCTTTTACAGTAGTAATTTTATTTATTCTATGCCCATTACTCCCTGTAAAGATTAATCCTTCTTCTAAATTTCCTTTTACTGCTTCTATTAATGCTTTCGATATACAATAAGGAGTTTCCTTAGGATTACAACTTTTTAAGCACTTAAAGCAAAATTCTGGATTTATCCTATCACTGCATACTCTATCTACAAAACCATTTTTTATAGCTCTTCCAGGCAATCCTACAGGGCTTTTAATTATTTTTATATCTTGCTCCCTGCAATTAATGAAAGCTTTTTTAAAATTAATATGAGCATCACACTCTTCTGTAGCTATAAATCTTGTTGCTATTTGAACACCACTAGCTCCTAATTCTAAAACTCTCTTTATATCTTCCCTTTCATATATACCTCCTGCTGCTATCACAGGTATATTAATATGAAATTTATCCTCATAAATCTTTACTTCTTCTAAAACATCCTTTAAAATATTATCCAAGTTCATATTTTCATTATTTAAGTCATCATATTTAAATCCAAGATGTCCCCCTGCTAATGGTCCTTCCACAATTATTAAATCAGGTAATTTATCATATTTTTTGATCCATTGTTTTATGATTATAGTTGTAGCTTTTTTAGAAGAAACTATAGGTGCTATTTTAACATCACTATCCTTTGTATAACTTGGTAATTTTAATGGTAATCCAGCTCCAGAAATTATTATATCTATTTTTTCTTCTAAACAAACATTAACTAATTCTTCATAATTATTCATAGCTACCATTATATTTACACCCAGAATTCCCTCTGGAGATAGTTCTCTTGCTTTTCTTATTTCTTTTCTTAATGCTCTTATATTAGCTTCTTTAGTATTGGCTTTAAAATCTTTTTCTCTATATCCTATTTGAGCTGCAGATATTACCCCAATAGCTCCAGCATTTGCTACAGCTGATGCTAAATTATATCCTGATACACCTATCCCCATACCACCTTGAATTATAGGTATGTTAGAAATTAGCTCTCCTATCTTTAAAGGTTTAAACCCCATTTCTTTTTCTCCTCACTTTTTGATAATCAAATATTTTGATAGTCAAAGTATATAATAAAAAAATATCACTGTCAATGATAGTGATATTTTTTTATTATCATTTTATATAAATTAATGGATTACAAGGTTCATTATTTTTTCTTAATTCAAAATGTACATGAGGCCCAGTGCTTCTTCCTGTATTACCTACTTCTCCTATTTTCTCTCCTTTTTTAACATATTGACCTACTTTAACATATAACTTACTACAATGTGCATATATAGTTATAAGTTCAGAATTATGTTTTATCTTTATAACTTTTCCATACCCTTCTTCCCAACCAGAATATATAACTCTCCCATCTAAGCTGGAATAAATAGCAGTGCCACTAGGAGCACCTATATCTAAACCTTTATGAAATTTGCCCCATCTTTTACCAAATTGAGATGTTATACATCCACTTGTTGGCATTGTTAAAACTATTTTATCATTTGAAGTTCCTCTTGATAGCCTTTTATTATTTATAAAATTTTTCAAATTTTTTGATTGGGATATGTTTATTACAAGCTCATCTATAGTATTAATTTCCTTAACTGCTATGGTCTCTTCCTTTATTTTTATATGATCTATTATATTTACAGAATACTTTTTATTTATTATTTCATTTAACTCTTTAATTTCTTCTTTATTTGATAATATTCCTATAAATTCATCTTGAAGTTTTACTTTAAAAGCTGTTACTTTTATATTGGAATTTTCTAATATAGATTTTTTTATAAAATCATTACTTGTAAATATATCTCCCTTAACCTTTATATTTTTGAATTCTATATTGTTTTTCATATTTAAATTAAATCTTTTTTTCGTATTATTTTCCACTTCTTTATATATTTTGTTAAAATCTTCTTTATTCTTCATATATGCTACAGGATTATCGTTTACTAACACCTCATAAGCATTAGGTTTAGTATAAATATAAGTATATGTGGCTACTAAAACGGTAACCCCTATAGATAATAATAAAATAAGTTTTTTTCCTATATCTTTACTCAAAATATCACCCTTTTTAGTTTTTATACAACATATACTTTAATATTCCCAAATTAATATGTTTTATTACTATTTTTAATTATTTATATAATTATTCTCCAGTGCACCTATTATTGTAATAATATTTATAGTTTGATATAATGTATTAATGTTAATAATAATCAAAAGGTAGGTGATACACCTTTGAGTACTTTTGTATTTAAGAACAATAGTTGGAATTATACTCCTGTAAGTAACATTTTCATAGACAAATTTATGCCTAAAGCCCGAGGAGAATTCGTAAAAGTATATCTTCTAGGGCTAAAATATTGTATGTCAGGAGAAATAGGTGTAAGTTCTGAAATAATAGCTAGTACATTACATTTATTACAAACTGACGTAATGAATGCTTGGAATTTTTGGAATGATGAAGGTGTAATAAAAATACAACCTATAGATAATATGGGTAATTACAATATAGAATTTTTAACTTTAGAAGATAGTAAAGGCTCTGATGATAACATAAATTTATTAGAAGAATTAAATAATAATTCTGTAAAAGACATGCTTCAGGACATAGAAAAACTTTTATCTAGGCCTTTATCCTCTAAAGAAATGACTGTTTATATAGAATGGATAAAAGACTACAATTTTTCTCCTGAAATAATATTATTATTAATTCAATATTGTGTATCTAAAGGAAAAACTGACTGGAGATACATAGAAAAAATAGCTCTAGGCTGGTTTGATGCTAAAATACAAACTATAGATGATGCTCAAATGTATATAAAAAAACATGAGGATAAATGGGTTAAAATAAGAAAAATCCTAAATTATTTAGGGGCAAAAGATGGCGAAATAATGAAACCTCAAGAAGAAATTTTGGATAAGTGGATTAATATATATAATTTCCCTTTAGATGTTATCTTTAAAGCTTGTGATATTTGTTTTCAAAGAATTAATAAAGGAGACTTTAGATATATTGATGGAATATTAAACAGTTGGCATAAAGAGGGTTTACAAACCTTACAGGATGTTACACTAAAGGATAACAATAAAAAAACATACAAAAAAGAAAACAAAAATTATAGTACTCCCGTTAAAAAAGATAAATTTAATGATTTTGAACAAAGAAATTATGATTTTGAAGAACTAGAAAAAAAATTATTAGGATGGGATAATAATGATTAAGGGTTATAAGTCAGAAATCCTAAAGGAATATGAAAAAATTAGAGAAAAGGAATCCTTAGCTCTAAAAAATAGAAGAAAAGAAATAAAAATGAAATTACCTAAAGTATTAGAACTTGAACAAGAAATAGCTAAACTTTCTATAGAAATGTCTATAAATATATTAAAAAATCCTGACAAATCAGAAGAGTATATTAATATAATAAAAAACAAAATAACAGACTTAAGAGTAAAAAAATCTGAACTTCTTGTTAGTAATGGTTATGATATGGATTTTTTAGAAATGCACTACAACTGCAATACATGTAAGGATACAGGTTTTGTAAATAACAAAAGATGTTCCTGTTATAAACAAAAATTAATAAAACTATATTACGATAATTCAGATTTAAAACATATACTTAAAACAAACAATTTTCATAATTTTAACTTTGAATACTTTACTAATGAAAAAACAGATTTTCATTCTGATACACCACGAAAAAACATAAAAAAAATCTTAGATAAAATGTGGCATTTTATAGAAAACTTCAACAAAACAGATGAAAATTTTATGTTTATTGGTAATCCTGGTACAGGTAAAACATTTTTATCTAATTGCATCGCCAAGGAACTTTTAGATAGAGGTAATTTTGTAGTTTATAGAACCGCTGATGAATTAATACAAAACTTGAGATCTATTAAATTCAATAATGATAAACACTTAGAAGATATTCTTATAAACTGTGATTTACTTATAATAGATGATTTAGGCACAGAATCAATAAATGAATTTTCAAAAGTAGAGTTATTTAATTTCATAAATAAAAAACTTCTTATGAGAAAAAAAATGATAATATCATCAAACTACAGTATAGAATCAATTTTAAAAAATTATTCTGAGAGAATATCCTCACGACTTCTTGGAAATTTTACATTATTTAAATTTTATTGTGATGATATAAGAATACAAAAAAATATACAAAATAAATAAAGTAGCTAGAAATCTAGCTACTTTATTCTATATGTATAATAAATAATAAAAACTATATACAATCAACTTTGAAAGCATATAGTCCTTTAACTGGAGCTGGCAATAGGACTTGAACCTACAACCTGCTGATTACAAGTCAGCTGCTCTACCAATTGAGCCATGCCAGCATAATGGCGACCCAGAAGGGGCTCGAACCCTCGACCTCCGGCGTGACAGGCCGGCACTCTAACCAACTGAGC
>OGSC01000431.1_pt1 | contig 20475 bp, 5 predicted proteins | sample 1573751 | NCBI WGS metagenome assembly OGSC01 (sample SAMN03295840, study PRJEB24534) | human gut metagenome | isolation source: fecal sample 8 from infant 5 | host: Homo sapiens | place: USA: Pittsburgh, PA | collected 2014-07
GATGCGCTCCGGATGAATATGATGATCTCATATCAGGAACTTGTTCGCACCTTCCCTAATATTGAGAGGCCAAGCAGATTTTGCTCTTTTTTTTGCGCAATTTATAAAAAATCATAATTCACTAATGCGGTAACGGGAATTAATAAAATAATAACCTGAATTTTTCATGAAGTTAGTATTTAATTCTAATGCGCCGAACTTTTGCTTTACCTTTTCGGTTTTCAGCGTTGCTTAATTGTTACTAAAAGCGAGTTGTTTTAAAAGTATTCAAATGCTAAGTTAATGAAATTAATTATAAAATTTTGCTTACGGTTAAGCCTTTCGTCGTATTGGTTTTTTCAGGGCTGGCAGGGCGCTGTCTTGTTTGTCCTTTAAGATTTATTTATTCTTCGAGCGCTAAGCGTCCATTCGATAATTTCGATGAATATATCCCCTGTTTGCCCTCCTCTGGCCTGGCGACATGGTGTACGCTCCTGGCAACGCTGAACTCAGAATATTTATCCAGTCACTCTATTTTTTAAGAGCAGTAAACCTATGACTACAATAAAGAACCGTCGTTTACGTCCGCGTGCGCATCGTTTTGCTCTTGAGTCTCGCCAGCTTTTTGATGGAGCCGCTCTGGCTGAAACCGCCATCCATGAGGCATCGGCAAGCGATCTGGTGCACCATGAAAGCGCCACCGAACCCGCGAAGGCGCTGGATATTCCCCACGCCGCCACAGCCGACGCCGCAAGCGAAAAACCGGGCAGCGCCGCCAGCGAAGTCTATGTAATAGACCAGCATATCTCCGGCTGGCAGTCGCTGGTGGACCAGGTGCCGCAGGGCAGCCAGGTGGTGATTATCGATGAAAACAGCTCGGGTCTGAGCCAGCTTGCCGACGCGCTGAAAGGCGAAACCAATATTTCCGCCATTCATATTCTGAGCCACGGCGCGTCCGACGCCATTACGCTTGGCACCGATGTGCTGACGGCGGACAACCTCTCGGCGTGGTCTTCACAGCTCAGCGCTATCGGCGCGAGCCTTAGCGACAGCGGCGACATCCTGCTTTACGGCTGCGACGTCTCCGCCCAGGATAACGCCTTTATCACCCGCTTCGCCGAACTGACTCAGGCGGACGTGGCGGCCTCCAGCGACATGACCGGCAGCGCGGCGCTTTCCGGCGACTGGGTGCTGGAAAACCATACCGGCAGCATTGAAGCGAAAACCTTCGCCTTTGATTACGACGGCCTGCTGGCCGGGCCGGAAGTCACCGCGCCGGAAAAAGGCATCACCGTCGCCGAGCCGAGCAGCCTTAACGCCGCAGGCGCCGATACCGCCACGCTCAGCGGCTGGCAGGTCAGCACCACGGACGCCAGCGAAACCGTCATAGTCACGGTGAGCCTGAGCAACAGCGCCATCGGCAAACTCAGCGACAGCCAGACCAGCAACGCTTCGCTGACCATGACCGGCACTGCCAGCGAAGCGCAGGCCTGGCTTAACAGCATCACCTTTACCTCCGCTGACGTCGAGCTTGGCAACACCGGCGCCAGCGGCAAGCTGGACGTCACGGTGCGCGACAGCGCGGGCGTCAGCACCAGCAAATCCATCGATGTGACCGTGACCCCGTCGAACGACCCGGTAAGCGTGGCCGACGCCACCCAGAACGTGCCGGAGATCGAATCGGGCGGCAGCGTCATCACCACCGTGACCCTTAACGCCATCGATGCGGAAGTAACGGCGGGCACCCAGCAGCCCGTGCAGATTGTCTATGGTCTGACCGACCTGCCGCAGTATGGCTATCTGACGCTGAACGGCGACCGGATGGGCGTCGGCTCTATCTTTACCCAGCAGGATTTGATCGACGGCAAGGTGAAGTATGTCCACACCGCCACGGGCGCAGACCAGAACGCCGCCGACGGCTTTACGGCGGTCATCAACGACGGCGCGACGCCGAAGGCGCAGTCCGATACCGTCCACGTCACGCTGAACATTACCCCGCAGAACCAGGCGCCGACCCTTAGCGGCAGCGGCGTGGTCTTTGAAGGCCAGCCCAACAATGCGGTCAACACCGGCAACGTCGGCCAGTATATAGAGGCGGACGGCGGCGGCGATCCGGGCGACACAACGCTGACTCTCACCATTACCGCCCTGCCGACCCACGGCACGCTCTGGTTTAACGGCGTCGCCGTCACCGTCGGCCAGACCTTTGACTATGCCGATCGCAATCTGCTGACCTATGCTAACGACGGCAGTGAAAACCAGGGCACCGACAGCTTTGGCGTACGCGTCACCGACCAGGGCGGCGGCACCGGCGTGCCGGCCAGCACCGACGGCACCATTACCCTGACCGTGCGCCCGGTGGATGACGACCCGACTCTGGACAACGTAACGCTGCACGCGCAGGTGGACGATCTGGCGAACGCCGTCACCCTTACGTCTGCGATGATCGGCGCAAGCGACGTGGATTCCACCGATAACCACCTCAGCTTTATCGTTGACGACAGCAAGCTCACCCACGGTTACCTGACGCTGGACGGCTACCGCCTGCAAAACGGCGGCACCTTCACCATGCAGGATATCGTCGACGGCAAAGTGCAGTACGTGCAGTACGCCAGCGCCAGCGCATCGGGTGACACCGACAGCTTCAACTTTGTGGTGGTGGACAACACCGCTGCGCTGCGCTGGAACGCCGACGGCACGACCTACAGCCGCATCGGCGGCGTGTACACGCCGGGCACCGAAACGCTGACCAGCTTTACCTTTACCATCGGCCTTGCGGTGGTCACGGGCGGCGGTCCCGGCACGATTCCGGATCGCGTCACCACCATTACCAACCGCGATTCCACCTGGGCGGGCGTGGACTTCACCTCTGGCTACGCCCGCGGCGAAGTGGAAGAAGGCGGCATCCTCGTACTGAACGGCACCAGCGGCGACTTCTCCAGCGTGCCGGGCCTGAGCTACACCGCCACGGGCGTGGACGCCTCGCAGGTGGTCTATACCTTCCTTGGTTTCTCGAACGGCGCAACGGGCGGCGAGCTGCAAAAAAATGTCGGCGGCAGCTGGGTGACGCTCGGCGAATACGCCACCTTTACGCAGGCCGACCTCGACAGCGGCAATATTCGCTTCCAGCACGACGGCGGAGAGACCTTTGTCTACGCCGCGGCGTTCTCTGTCTCGGCGGGGCTGACCAAGCTCGATGCTAACGGCAACCCGGTGACCGATATCTGGACGCCGACGCTGAACATCTACGTCACGCCAGTGAACGATCTGCCGGTGGTAACCGGCCCCTCCTCCACCGTAACCGCCGAAGGCGAAACCGCTTACCTGACCACCGGCCAGATAGCGATAAGCGACCCGGACGACGCCAACAGCAGCAACGGGCTGGAAGAGAGCGCGACGATCAAAGACGGCAGCGCCAGCGCCAACAACTATGCCTATAACAACGACGCGACCGACGCCAACGCCCTGAAGTTCACCATCAAAACGCTGCCGGACGGCGGCACGCTGCAATACTACAACGGCTCGCAGTGGGTTGACGTTACCGTCGGCCAGACGCTCAACGCCTCGCTGCTTACCGCCAGCGCCTCGACCACCGGGCTGCGCTTCGTCAGCGACGGCTCGGAAGTGCGCTCCACCACCTTTACCGTATCGGCCACCGACCGCTGGGGCGCCACCTCCGCCAGCGACGCGACGGTGAAAATCCAGATAACTAACGTCAACGACGCGCCGCAGATCGCCAAAGACCCGACCCAGGCCGACCCGACGGTGACCGCAGGCTCGCCGAACCTGATTGGCGGCACGCCAGTCAACAACCCGCTGTACGTCACCGAAGGAAGCTATGGCCAGATAACCAGCGCCATGCTGCAAGCCTACGATTCCGACAGCAGCTCAATGCAGGTGCAGTACACCATCACCGGCGCGCCGACCCACGGCACCCTGGCCTATTCCAAAGATGGTGTGAACTTCAGCCCCATCGGCAAAGGCTCCTCCTTCACCCAGCAGGATGTGGCGAACGGGTACATTTACTACCTGAACGACGGCACCGAAGGCAGCGGCAACAGCGAACCCGCCACCCCGGACGATAAGTTCACCTTCACGATTTCTGACGGCGACAAAGAGCAGACCGGCAACGCGTTCTGGATCTACACCCGCCCGACCGACGACGCGCCGGAAGTGACCGCGCCGTCGGGCATCAAGAACATCGCCAGCGCCACGGCGACGAGCAACGCCCTGCCGGGCTTCTCGGTCAAAGATGGGGATCTGACAGACGGCGTGACCGATGGCGAGAGCGATTATTTGCAGGTGACCGTGCGTCTGCTGCATGCGGACGGCAGCGCCTTCGTGGCCAGCGAATACAGCGACGTGACCCTGGGTTACGCGACCGGCAGCGGCGCGACGATCTCTACCGCCCACGGCGGCCAGCACGACTATCTGGTCTTGAGCGGCACCCGCGCCCAGGTGAACGCGGCGCTGGCGGGCCTGACGGTGACCTTCAGAACCGACCGCAACGCCACCTATCAGGTGCAGACTATCGCCGATGACCGCCTGCGCGACGCAAGCGGCACGCTGACGGCAGGCGCTAACGGCGGCACGCTGAACCAGCCCGCGACGCCTGGCAGAGGCGCGGCGGCCACCGCCGTCGACGCCACCGAGTACAACTGGTACAGCGCCTCCGTACCGGAAAAAAGCGGCAACCTGAGCGCGGCGTCCGTCACCATTCGCGCCTCGGAAATCAACGATCCGGGCACGCTGACCGTGACCAACCTGGACCGTACCGTTTATGAAGATCAGGCAAGCTTTATCGGCGGCAATATCGTGGTGCAGGACACCGAATCCGCCGCCTTCGGCACGCCGGTGACCGTCACCATCACCGCGCCGTCCGGCACCCTCGGCATCGGCGGCGCGGACGTGAACACCAGCGCCACCGCCAGCGCCGCCGGCAGCCAGCCGGTTACGATTTCCGGCGACAACTCCGGCACGCTGACGCTGACCGGTCGCGCCAGCGACATTGAAGCGCTGCTGAACGACGCGGCGCTCGGCCTCACCTGGCAGAGCGGCGCCAACGTCAACCACGACCTGAACGGCGCAGCGGCGGGCGATGTCACCATCACCCTGCATCTGGACGACGGCGACTCGCATATCGGCGACACCGTGCAGGCCGCCCCGGCCGACCAGACGCTGAACCTCACCATTGTGCCGGTGAACGACGCGCCGGTTGTCTCTGCAACGGGCGGTACGGTTTACCTCAACAGCGATCCGGCGGTAGTCGACGGCACCAAAGTCGGCGGCTTTGTGATTTCCGACCCGGATTACACCGACGGCGGCAATATCGCCGACGGCGAAACCGATTTTATGCAGGTGACGGTGCGCATCACCGACGCCAGCGGCGTGCCGCTGACCGCCGCGCAGTACAGTAACGCCGGCGTATCCGACATCACCATTAGCTCCGGCAACACAACGTCCGGCGTGACGATTGACAGCGTCTATAACGGCAGCGAGTCCGCACTGGTGATCCGCGGCACGCTGAGCCAGGTGAACGCGTACCTGGCGGCGCTGACCGTCTCCATGACCGGCTCCGCCCTGTCGAACGCCGATAACGCCTGGCGTGTGGAAGTGATTGCCGACGATCGCCTGCGCGACGCCTCTGGCAACCTGACAAGCGCCAACAGCGCCAACGGCGGCCAGAACGATGCCGTCACCGGCGTCGCGGCGGTGCCGACCACGGCTATCGACCCTTACGGCGCGCTGCCTTCCGGCCTGAGCCAGAACGTCAGTACCGCATGGCGCAGCGTCTTCCCAAGCGACGTCAACGATCCGGCGACCATCACGGTGACGGACAAGTCAGTCAACGAAGGCTCAACGACCGTCGCCCTGCCCGCCATTACCGTGGCGGACCCGGACGCCGACAGCGCCAGCCTGACGGTGACGGTCACTCTGCCGGGCGGCTTTACCTTTAAAACGATTGGCGGGACGGGCGGCACCGTTGATGCGGGCGGCGTCAACACCACCAGCTTCACACTTACCGGCACGCTTTCGCAGATCAACAGCCGCCTCGCTAACCTGACGGTGAACCTGCCGACCAACGCGGGCGTCACCGCCGCCGACTGGAACGGCACCTTTAACGTCACCGTAGTGGTGAACGATAACGCCAACCACGGCAGCCGCCCGACCACGCTTACCGGCGACAGCAATAACCCGAACGCGAACCCGGGCGACATCAGCTACGCCGATGACACCTCCGCCGCGCTGGTCACCACCCGTACCTTTAGCGTGACCGTGAAACCGTCGAACGATGCCCCGGTCGTGCTGGGCGGCGCTACCCAGACGCTGGCCCCGGTGAGCGAAGACACCAGCGCCGCAGCGATTACCGGCGACACCATTGCCAACCTGTTTGCCGGTAACTTCTCGGACCCGAACGATCAGGTCAACAATGCGTCCATTACGGCAACCGGCGGCACCAGCGCTGACAGTTTCTGGGGCGTGGCTATCACTAACCTGTCAGTCAACAGCGCGCAGGGCGAATGGCAATACTCCACCGATGGCGGCACGACCTGGGCTGCCATTGGCAGCCGCACCGACGCCAACGCCCTGCTGCTGGATGCAACGGCCAAAGTCCGCTTTGTACCTGCCGCTGACTTCTTCGGGACGCCTGCTGCCTTGAAAGTACGTCTGGTGGAAACCAACAACAACGGCGACACCACCGCAACGACAGGGTCGCTGACCAGCGGCCAGACTGTATCAACGGCAACCAACGGCAGTAGTTCACGCTATAGCGCAGCGATGGTCACCCTCTCAACCAGCGTCACTAACGTCAACGACCGTCCGACGATTAGCGCGACGCCGCTGACCATGCAGGAAGATACGCCAGTTGGCAAAACGCTGACCTCTATTCTTGGCAGCTACAGCGACGCCGCCGACAACCAGACGGGAATTGCTGGCGGCGGCAACGCCAGCGGCGCTATCGGCTATGTGGCGATCGTCGGCAACACCACCGACGCAAGCCTCGGCCACTGGGAGTACTCTACCAACGGCACGACCTGGACTGCGCTTGGCACAAGCTACAGCGAAACCAACGCGCTGGTGCTGCTCGCCTCGACCCAGCTGCGCTTTGTGCCGCTGGCCGACTACAACGGCGCGGTGCCGGGCGGCCTGACGGTGCGCGTCTCCGACAGCACCAGTTCCGCCGATACCGGCGTCAGCGCCGCGGGCAGCACGCAGGATCTGCAAAGCGCCTTCAACAGCGGCCAGACCAGCCACTGGAGCACGGCGCAGAGCATCAGCATGAGCATTACAGCGGTGGCGGACGCGGTGAGCGACACCGCCGCCACCCATTCGGGCGAGGCGAAAACCATCGACGTGCTGGGCAACGACAGCTTCAGCAACAGCGATAAAGCGATCACGGCGGTCACCCAGGGCGTTTATGGTTCCGTGGTTATCGACAATGGCAAGGTGATTTATACCCCTAACACCACGAGCTACGTCGGCAGCGATACGTTCACCTATACCGTCACCAGCGGCGGCGTGACCGAAACCGCGACGGTCACGATTCAGATGAATAACGCCGCCCCGGTCACCCAGGGTGAAAACGTCAGCACGCCGGAAGATACGACGCTGACCAGCTCCGCCGCGCAAAACCTGCTGCTGAACGATTCCGACCCTGATGGCGATACGCTGAGCATTCTTAACTACTCCGTCAGCGGCGTCGGCACGGTGTTTACCGCAGGCCAGACCGCCGACCTCACCGGGTATGGCAAACTGACCATCAACGCCGACGGCAGCTATACTTTTGTCCCGGTCGCCGACTGGAACGGTACGGTGCCGACGGTGACCTACCGGGTGGTTGATGGCCGCACCAACGGCGCGACCACGGCGCAGTTGAAGATAACCGTCACGCCGGTAAAAGACGCCTTTGACGACAGCCTGACGACCCACGCGGGTACGCCGGTGACCATCGACGTTTTCGCCAACGATAAATTCAGCAACGGCGATAAAGCGATTACCGGCAAGACCAACGGCGCTTACGGTACGGTTAGCATCAGCAACGGCCAGGTGGTTTACACCCCGACCAGCGGCTACGTCGGCACCGATACCTTCACCTATACCGTCACCAGCGGCGGCAAAACCGAAACCGCGACGGTCACCCTCACTCTGGTCAACGACGCGCCGCAGGTCGGCCTGGCTAAAACCGGCAGCACGGCGGAAGACACAACGCTTACCAACGGCGAAAATCTGCTGACGGGCGCCAGCGACCTGAACGGCGACGCGCTGACGGTGAAATCGTTTACGGTGGGCAATACCACCTGGGCCGCCGGCCAGACCGCCACGCTTGCGGGCTACGGCGCGCTGACCCTCAACGCCGACGGCAGCTATACCTTTGTTCCGGTCGCCGACTGGAACGGCAACGTGCCGCAGGTGACCTACACCATCACCGACGGTCGCACCAACGGCGACGTCACCTCGACGCTCGATATCTCCGTTACGCCGGTGCAGGATGCGTTTAACGACAGCCAGACCGGCCACGGGCGCGACCCGCTGGTGATTGATGTCTTTAATAACGACAGCTTCGCCAACAGCGACAAAGCCATTACCGCCACCACCAACGGCGCGCACGGTACGGTGACCGTCAGCAACGGCAAGGTGGTTTACACCCTGAACGACGGCTATGTCGGCACCGATAGTTTCACTTATACCGTTACCAGCGGCGGCAAAACCGAAACCGCGAACGTCACCGTAACGTTAACGAACGGTGCGCCGACCGGGGTTGTCGGCAAAACCGCCAGCACAGCGGAAGACCAGACGCTGACCAGCACGGCTTTGCAGAATCTGCTGAACGGCGCCAGCGACCCGGACGGCGATACGCTGAAAGTCAGCGCATTTACGGTGGGCGCAACGACGTGGGCCGCTGGCCAGACCGCGACGCTTGCGGGCTATGGCGCGCTGACCATCAACGCCGACGGCAGCTATACCTTTGTTCCGGTCGCCGACTGGAACGGCAGCGTGCCGCAGGTCACTTATGAGGTCACCGACGGGCGCGACAACGGCGTGCAAACCGCCGCCCTCGATATTACCGTCACGCCGGTGCAGGACGCCCATGACGACAGCCGGACAGCCCATGCGGGCGCCCCGGTCACGGTCGATGTCCTGACCAACGACGGCTTCACCAACGGCGACAAAGCGATTACCGGCGTCACCGACGGCGCGCACGGTACGGTTAGCATCAGCAACGGCCAGGTGGTTTACACCCCGACCAGCGGCTACGTCGGCAACGACAGCTTCACCTATACCGTCACCAGCGGCGGTATCGAGGAGACCGCCACGGTTTATCTGACGTTGACCAACAGCGCGCCGACGCTGCCCCACTGGACAGCGATTAACGGTGAAGACTCGCCGATCGGTATCCCTGGCCTTTTATTAGATACCAGCAGCGACGCCGACGGCGACACCATGACGGTGACCGATTTTACCGTCAACGGTACCACCTGGCAGGCAGGCGAGACGGCCAATCTGGCGGGGTACGGAAGCCTGACTATTACTTCTGACGGCAGCGTGACGTTTATTCCGGTGGCTGACTGGAACGGCAACGTACCGGTGGTGACCTACACGGCAACGGACGGCCGGGATAACGGCAGCGTCACATCGACGCTCACCATTCAGTACAATGCGATCCCTGACGCCGTTGACGACAACGCCACCACCCACGCGGGCATGGCGAAAGTCATCGACGTGCTGGCGAACGACAGATTCAGCAACAGCGACAAAGCCGTTACCGCCGTCACCCAGGGCAATAACGGCTCGGTGGCGATTGAAAACGGCAAGGTGCGCTATACCCCGAACGCGGGCTTTAACGGCACTGACAGCTTTACCTATACCGTCACCAGCGGCGGCGTAACGGAAACCGCGACCGTTAATGTCACCATCGCCAACATTGCGCCGGTGGCGCACGATGATTTTACGTGGACTGCGGAAGACACTACCCTGACGCGCAGCGTCGCCACCGGGTTGCTGGCTAACGACAGCGATGATGACAATGATGCTCTTGCCATCACGCAGTTCAGTACCGGTACGCAGATTTACGCGGCGGGCCAGACCGCGACGCTTGCAGGCATGGGCGACCTGACCATTAACGCCGACGGCAGCTATACCTTTGTGCCAGTCGCCGACTGGAACGGCGCCGTGCAGCCGATCCTTTACCAGGTAAGCGACGGCAACGGCGGATTTAGCGTGGCGACGCTCTTACTTACCGTCAACCCGATCGCGGATGCGGTCAACGACAGCGTCAGCACCCATGCCGATGTGCCGGTGGTGATCGACGCGCTCGACAACGACAGCTTCAGCAACAGCGACCAGACGATTACCGGCGTCACCGCTGCCGCCCACGGCACGGTGACGATTGAGAACAACACGCTCGTCTACCGCCCGAACGCGGGCTATGTCGGCAGCGACACCTTCGACTACACCGTCACCAGCGGCGGCAAAACCGAAACCGCGACCGTTACCGTGGACGTCACCAACGTGGCGCCGCGTCTGACCAGCGTACCGACGATTTCCACGCCGGAAGACACCACGCTTAACAGCACTGCGGCGCAGAACCTGCTGACTAACGCCCACGATGACGATGGCGACGCCCTCGCCGTGACGGAGTTTACCGTCGGCGGCACCCGCTACCTCGCGGGCGACACCGCGACGCTGGCAGGCTATGGCGATTTGACGATCCGCGCCGACGGCAGCTTCACCTTTGTGCCAGTGGCCGACTGGAACGGCGTGCCGCCTGCCGCGACCTACACCATCAGCGACGGCAAAGACGGCGGCGTCTCCACCGCCACGCTCGCCTTTAGCGTAACGCCGGTGGCGGACGCGAAGGACGATACGGCCAGCACCCATGCGGGTGTTGCGGTCACTATCGATGCACTGCATAACGACAGTTTCAGCAATGCCGACAAAGCGATTATCGATGTGGATCAGGGCCAGCACGGCTCGGTGACCATTGAAAACGGCCAGCTGGTTTATCGTCCTGTGGCAGGCTATGTCGGCCAGGATACCTTCACCTACACCGTGGAGAGCGGCGGCGTTCGCGAAACCGCCAACGTCACCGTCACCCTGACCAACAGCGTGCCGGTCGCAACGGGCGAGACAGTGGCTTCGCCGGAAGATTACGAGGCGCGCGGCGACCTGCTGCTCAACGACCGTGACGCGGACGGCGATCCGCTGTTTATCGCGGGCTTCACCGTCGGCGGCCAGACTTATCAGCCGGGCGATACCGCGCGGCTCCCGGGCGTCGGCGAGCTGACCATTGAGCGCAACGGCGGCTACCGCTTTACGCCGGTGGCCGACTGGAACGGCACGGCGCCAGTAGTAACCTACACGGTCAGCGACGGCAACGACGGCGGCACCACTACCGCGACGCTCGCCATCACCGTCACCCCGGTAGCGGACGTGAAAGATGACAGCGCCACCACCCACGCAGGCGTGCCGGTGACGATTGATGCGATCGGCAACGACCGCTTCGTTAACCCGGACCAGGCCATTACCGGCGTGACCCAGGGCGCGCACGGCTCCGTCGCTATTGAAAACGGGCAGCTGGTTTATACGCCAAACGCGGGCTACGTCGGCCAGGACACCTTCACCTATACCGTCACCAGCGGCGGCGTCACCGAAACCGCCGCCGTGAGCGTCGTGATGACCAATACCGTGCCGGTGGCCGACGGTGAAATCGTCACCACGCCGGAAGACACCGCTATTGGCGGCGAACTGCTGACCAACGACCGCGACCCGGACGGCGACCCGCTGCACATTGCGGGCTTTACCGTCGGCGGCCAGACTGCTCAGCCGGGCGACACCGTCCAGCTGGCGGGCGTCGGCGCGCTGACCGTTAACCGCGACGGCAGCTACCGCTTCACGCCAGTCGCCGACTGGAACGGCACGGCGCCGGTGGTGACCTATACGGTCAGCGACGGCAACGACGGCGGCACCGCTACCGCGTTGCTCGTTATCACCGTTACGCCGGTCGTGGATGTGAAAGATGACCGCGCCACCACCCATGCAGGCGACCCGGTCACCGTTGACGCGCTCGGCAACGACCGCTTCGTTAACCCGGACCAGGCCATTACCGGCGTGACCCAGGGCGCGCACGGCTCCGTCGCTATTGAAAACGGGCAGCTGGTTTATACGCCAAACGCGGGCTACGTCGGCCAGGACACCTTCACCTATACCGTCACCAGCGGCGGCGTCACCGAAACCGCCCAGGTCACGCTTGAGGTCACCAACACCCCGCCGGTCGCGGTGGCGGATAAAGCGAGCACCCTGCCGGAAACGCCGGTCAGCGGCAATCTGCTGACCAACGACCGCGACGCGGACAGCGACCCGCTGCACGTGGCGGAGATCACCGTCGGCGGCGCGACCTACGCGCCGGGGGACATCATTACGATCCCGGGCCAGGGCACGCTGGTGGTTAACCGCGACGGCAGCTATCTGTTTACCCCGGCAAGCGGCTGGTCCGGCTTTACGCCAGTGTTGAACTACACCCTGAGCGACGGCAACGACGGCGGCACCGCCACGGGCGAACTGCGCCTGCTGGTGAACCCCGTAGCCGAGGCGTGGGTGAAAGAGGCAGGTCTGGTCGATACGGCCAGCGGCGCGCAAACCACCACGGGCGCGATGGCCGTACTGTCGCTGGAGCCGGTGGAAAGCCTGACCATTGGCGGCCAGACCCTGACGCTTGCGCAGCTCCAGGCGCTGAGCGCCCAGGCGCCAGTGGATATCGCAACGCCGGACGGCGTGCTGTCGCTCACCGGTTTCCAGGTGGACGGCGAAGGCCGCGCGACGCTGCAATACCGCTTCACGCTGACCCAGGCGGTTAACCAGCCGGGCGAATCCACCACCCGCGAAGAGATTCGGTTCTCCGTCAACGGCCAGCAGACCCGCGCGCCGGGCCTGCTGCGCGTCAATATTCTCAACGACGCGCCGGTCGCGGCAGCGGACGACAACAGCATCGACCAGGATCGCGGCCAGCAGGCGGCGTCGGGCAACGTCTTTAGCAACGACGCTATCGGCGCAGACGGCGCCGCGGCGGGCGGCCCGGTGAGCGCGATTTCCTCCGTGAACCTCAACCGCGCGGGCGCGGTCGGCGGCGTAAGCCTGGGCGAGTTCGGCGCCCTGACGCTCGACGCCCGCGGCAACTACAGCTATGTGCTGAACCGCAGCAACAGCCGCGTGGCGTCGCTGGACGCCAACGCCACCCTGAGCGAGGTGTTCACTTACACCATTACCGACGCCGACGGCAATACCAGCCAGGCGCAGCTGACCATCGTTATTCACGGCGTGACGCCGCCGCAGTCGGTACGCACAGGCGATCAGCACTTCCCGAGCTACTACACCAACTACGAGCTGTCGCTCGATCAGCCGTATTCGCCGGGTCTGTTTATCCTGCCCGCAATCTACGGCTTGTACAGCGACCAGTTCTCTCGCAAGGTGGAGCTGAACCGCAAAATTACCGAGCTGGGCCGCGGCATGAATGACAACGGCACGCCGGTGCTGGAAGACGGCATTCTCTTTACCCGCTGGGTAAACACCACGCTGCAACGCAGCGTGGTGAACACCTTCGCCGCCACCGGTATCGGTTCGCAGCTGCTGGGCGATCACTTCAGCCACTTCTCGCTGAATAAATCCGTACAGCCTGCGCCCGTGCTGGAAAACGCGCCGGAACGTCCGCCGCTTAACGAGCGCATCAACGAAAGAACCACCGTGCAGCAGGAGCGCGGCGAGAAAACCCCTGATGCGAAGCAGGTTCACGCCGCCGCGCCGGGCGTGGTGATCGTGCCGCAAGCCGCCGCCCGACCAGGCGCGCCGTCACTGGCGGCGCAGGTCGACGCGCTGGCCCGTAACCGCGTCGCCGCGCCGGAACCGGTCACCGTGGGAGGCGCCACACCGCATCGTTAATCGCGCAACTCCAAAAACCTTTTACACCGGCGGCGCCGCGCCGCCGGATTGTTAACTCAACACTTTAAGCATAACAATGATGACGACTTTAACTGCCGTAACCCCGACTGCCGTACGTTCTGCGCCTCTGCTCGCCCCTGTCGCCGCACTGGTTTCCGCGCTGCTGTTAAGCGGTTGCGGCACCATTAAACCTGAACCGCTGACCCAGGATGAAATCGGCGCGCGCGTCAGCGCCGACCGCGCCGCCATGTACCGCGACCAGCAGCCGGTCTCTGGTCCGCTGACCCTGTCAGACGCCATGGCCCGCGCGCTGAAATACAACCTCGACTACCGCCTGAAGATGATGGAAACCGCCCTGTCGCGCGGCATCCTGGATATCTCCCAGCAGGATATGCTGCCGAAGTTGATGACCGATGCCGGCTACCGCTGGCGCGACAACGATTCCGGCGGCACCAGCGTCGGTATCGAAGACCGGGTCGTCAGCCTGCGTCCGTCCACCTCTGAAGAGCGCGAGCACCTGCTGGCCGACGCCACCTTCTCCTGGGACGTGCTCGATTTCGGCATGAGCTACTACCGCGCGAAGCAGCAGGCGGATAACGTCAACATCGCCGAAGAGCGTCGCCGCAAGGTATTGCAGAATATTGTCCAGGAGGTGCGCGACGCGTACTGGCGCGCGCTGGGCGCACAGCGTCTGCTGAGCGAAGCGCAGCCGCTGGCCGAAGAGATCCAGACCGCGCTTGAGAAAACCCGCGAAGCGGAGCGCGCAGGCATTCTGCCGCCGGTCGAGGGCCTGGAGTACCAGCGCGCCCTGCTCGACGCGGTGGCGCTGCTGAACCAGAAGCGCCAGGAGATGCAGATGGCGAAAAGCGAGCTGGCCGCCCTGCTGAACCTGCCGTCCACCACCGACTTCACCTTACAGGACGTCGCCAATCCGGCGCTTTCCGGCGTGCCAAGCCAGCTTGATACGCTTGAGCAGATGGCGCTGGAACGCCGCCCAGAGCTGCGTGAAGAAGATTACAAAACCCGCATCGACGTGCTGGAAACCAAACGCCAGATCGCCTCGCTGTTCCCGAACCTGAATCTGTTCGGCGGCATCAGCTACGACTCCAACAGCTACCTCTACAACAACAGCTGGGTGCAGGGCGGCGTGGGCGTTTCCATGAACCTGTTCAAGCTGCTGAGCGCGCCGGCCATCAGCCGCACCAACGACGCGCGCCTGGCCACCGACAATGCCCGCCGTATGGCGCTGAGCATGGCGGTGCTGACTCAGGTGCGCGTCTCGGTTGAGCGCTACAAGCTCGCGGTGTACGACTACCAGATAGCCCAGGAGTCCGCCCGCGTCGACCAGCGTCTGGCGAGCATCTCCCGCGCCGGTTCCGACAACTCGCTCTCAAGCGACCTGGAATCCCTGCGCACCCAGGCGCGCTCCATCGTCTCCCGCTTCCAGGAAGCCGCCTCCTACGCGCAGGCGCAGTCCGCCTATGGCCGCGTGCTGAACTCGGTAGGCATCGACCTGCTGCCGGAAAAGGTGACCAGCAGCGATCTGCCGACCCTGTCGCGTGAAATCAACCAGAGCCTGGTGGCGGGCGAGAAGCAGGTCTTCACCCAGAGCGCCGACGCGGTAGTTTCCCGCCATCCGGTCAGCGTCACCCTGGGCCGCCTGCCAGCGGGCGTCAACAAGAGCGCGATTTATCAGTCGGTCACCCATGTGCTGGCCGCCAACCAGCTGGTGCAGGGCAACGGCGCCGACAGCGTGAAACTGCAAATGAACCTCAACCTTGAACGCGCGTCAGGCTCGCAGCGCGGCGTGTGGGAAATGGCGGTCTATAACGCCCAGGGCGCGCAGGTCGCCTACCAGAAATACACCAGCTATCTGCCGAATGACGTCAACACCCGTTCGGTCAGCGCGCTGGCAGAAGCCGCCGCGCTCTCCGTGGTGTCCGACCTGCATAAAGCGGCAGGCGACACCGGCGTGATGACGGCAAGTAACCCTTAATAACAGGAACAGGTATGAACAACGTGAACGAAGGCTGGCGCAGCGTCCGCGCGCTCATGCTGCTGACGGGCCTGGCGCTGTGCGCCAGCGCCTTCGCCGCCGACCCAACCCCCGCTGCGGCGGGGGCAGTCGCAACGCCGGATGCGGCCGTTGCCGCAGCGCCTGAGAGCGCGCCTGACGCCACCGCCGACAACGGCGCCGCGCCGGTGCGTTTTCTGGTGATGGCCAACCAGGAAAGCCCGCTATCAAGCGTGGTGGCCGGGCGCGTGTCGCAGGTCAACGTTGAGCTGGGCGATACGGTCAAGGCAGGCAAACTGCTGGTGACGCTGGACTGTAGCGAGCTGAAAGCCCGTCGCGACGCGGCAGACGCCGAGTACAGCGCCGCGCAGATCAAATATGAAGCGAAGGCGAAATTGCAGGGTCTGCATTCCGCAGGCGCGCTGGAGGTTGGCCTTGCCGCCGCCGACGTGAACCGCACCCGCAGCCAGATCAAAATCTTTGAAGCGCAGCTGGCGCAGTGCCGCTTTACCGCGCCGTTCGACGGCCGCGTGGCGCGTATTTACGTCAAAGAGGGCCAGGGCGTCGGCGCAGGCGCGCAGGTTATCGATCTTGTAAGCAACGGCACCCGCAAGGCGCGCCTCAACGTGCCGTCAGGCTGGACCACCTGGCTTGCGCCCGGCGCGCAGCTTGACGCGGTGGTGGGTGAAACCGGCAAGCATTACCCGATGACCGTCACCCACATCAGCGGCCGCGTGGACGCCGTGAGCCAGACGATTGAGATTGAAGCGGAATTTGGCAGCGACGCCCAGGACGTACTGCCCGGCATGAGCGGCCGCGCGACGCCAGTCTGCCCGAAAGCGGCGGCGCAGTGCCAGAGCGGGACGACCAACTCGTGAGCATCGCCCTGTTCTATTCTCTCGCGGCGCGCGTGAAAGCGGCGCGCAGCCCCGAAGAGCTGGGTTTTGTGATATGTAACGATACCCGCTCGCTGGTGGAGTATCGCCAGGCGGCGCTGCTCGCCGTTTCCGCCACCGGGCGCGCCCAGCTTGCGGCGCACTCCGGCCTGAGCGACACCGACCGCAATACCCCCTACGCGCTGTGGCTTGCCGCCGTTGCCTGCGACATCGCGCCGCGCTGCGCCGCGCTGCCGGAAACTGCCCGCGTGATGCCGCTGTCGCCGGAAATGCTGAGCGAGTCGCTGGCGCGCGAGTGGGACGAATGGCTGCCGGGCCACGTCTGGGTGCTGGCGCTGACCGGCCCGGACGGCAAGCTGCACGCCCTGCTGCTGCTGGCCCGCGATACCCCGTGGCCGACGCAGCTTGGCGTCGAAAGCCCCGAATACGCCCTGCTCCAGCTGGCGAACCTGTACGGCTACGCCTGGTGGGCGCTGGTGGCGCGGCCTTCTCGCCTGCAACGGCTGCTGCCCGCCACGGTGCGCCGACGCGCGGGTCTCGTGTTGCTGCTTCTGCTGCTGGTTATGCTGATCCCGATTCGGGAATACACGCTGGTGCCCGCCGAGGTGATTTCGCTTAACAGCGAAGTGATCGCCGCGCCGAGCGACGGGGTGATTCACCAGATGAAGGTGCCGCCGAACACGTCGGTCGTGGCCGGACAGGTGCTGGCGGAGCTGGATGATACGACTCTAAAAAACCGTCTCGCCATTGCTCAGGCGGAGCTGGCGACCGCCACCGTCAATATGCATCAGGCGTCTCAGCAGGCGATTGAAGACCCGAACGCCCGTGCGGAACTGGCTCTGACCGAAGGCAAATGGCGCGAGCAAAAGGTGCAGGTTGCCTCGTTGCAGCGCGAGCTGGAGAAGCTGTCGATCCGCGCCCGCAGCAGCGGCGTGTTTGTCTACACCGACCCGGACGACTGGGCGGGCCGTCCGGTACAGACCGGCGAGCGCATCGGCCTGCTGGCGGACCCGACGAAGCTCGGCGTGCGCGCCTGGGCGCCTGCGGCGGAATCCACCAACCTGAACCCGCACGCGGCGATGACCGTATTTCTTAAGGTCGCCCCGCTGCACCCGCTGACCGCGCGGCTGGATTACGCCGGTTACGAGACGGTGGAAGCGCCGAACGGCGTCGCGAGCTACCTGCTGCGCGGCACCGTAACCGACCCGTCCAGCGCCGCCCGTATCGGCTTGCAGGGCACGGCCCGCGTCTCCGGCGACTGGAGCCTGCTCGGTTATCTGATTTTCCGTCGTCCGCTGGCGACGCTGCGCGCCTGGTGTGGATTCTGATATGCAAACAGCCGCGACGCTCCCGCCTGCGGGCGGGACAGCTCTTGCGCAGCCGCAGCCGCTGCCGCCGCTGCGCGACGAGCTAAAAATTCACCCGGCGGGCAACAACCGCGACGGCTCGCCCGCCTGGCATCTGGCCGACCCGGTGCGCAACCTCTATTTCCGCCTGGGCTGGCTGGAGCTGGAGATGCTGCGCCGCTGGCCGCTCGGCGCGCCGCAGGCGATTGCCGACAGCATCAGCCAGGAGACCACCATGACGGTGGACGAACAGGATGTGTTGCAGTTCCTGGGCTTTTTACAGCAGCAACAGCTGCTGCGCCGCGGCGCGTTCAAAGCGCGCGGCTCGCTCTGGCGGCGTATTCTGCACGGCTACCTGTTTATCCGCCTGCCGCTGGTGCGCCCGGAGAAAGCCCTGCGCCGCATGCTGCCGTGGGTGGAGTGGCTTTTCAGCGCGCCGTTTCTACTGCTGACCGCCGTCGCCGCGCTGGCAGGCGTCGTTCTGGCCGCGCGCCAGTGGGATAACGTCGAGGCCGCGCTGCACGGCGCCCTGAGCTGGAACGGGGCGCTGGCCTTCGCGGTGGCGCTGATCCTCTCCAAATGCTGGCACGAACTGGGGCACGCCTTTATGGCGACCCGCTACGGCGTACGCGTCGGCCATATGGGGGTGGCGCTGCTGGTGATGTGGCCGATGGCCTACACCGATACCGGAGAGAGCTGGAAGCTGTCGCAGTCCCGCCACCGGCTCTCCATCGCCAGCGCGGGCATTATGGCCGAGCTGATGCTGGCGGCCTGGGCGACGCTGTTCTGGAGCTTCGCGCCGGAAGGCAACGTTAAAGGCGCGCTGTTCTTTCTCGCCACCACCGCCTGGGTGCTGACGGTGGCGGTGAACGCCAGCCCGTTTATGCGCTTTGACGGCTACTTTATTCTCAGCGATACGCTGGACTACCCTGGCCTGCACGAACGGGCGGGCAACTGGGCGAAGCGCTGGCTGCGCTGGCACCTGCTGGGGCTTGAGGATCCGATCCCGGATAACGTCTCGCCCGCCTTTGCCCGCTTCCTCACCCTTTTCGCCTTCGCCACCTGGGTTTACCGGCTACTGCTGTTCGTCGGCATCGCGCTGGTGGTCTACAACGCCTTTTTTAAGGCGCTCGGGCTGGTGCTGTTTTTTATTGAGATAGTCACTTTTGTGGTGCAACCGATGTTTCGCGAACTCAAAATCTGGCGCGCGCGCCGCCGGGAAATCGCTCCGGCGCGCCTGCTGCGCCTTGTCGCCGTCGCACTCGCGCTGGGGCTTTCGGTCTTTCTGCCCTGGTCCGGGCAGGTCTCCCTGCACGGCGTGATGGAGGCGGGCGTGGCGCAGCCGGTTTACACGCCCTATGCCGCCCAGCTTGACAAGGTGCTGGTGCAGGAAGGCCAGCAGGTCAAGGCGGGCCAGAAGCTGTTTGAACTGGTGGCCCCCGTCCCGGCGGACGAGCAGGATAAGGCGCTGGCGCTAAGCCAGGCGTGGCAGACCAGCGCCCGCGGCGCGATGGCGCTCGATAAAAACGGCGCGGCGAAGCAGGTGGTCGCCGACCAGATGGCGCGCCAGTACGCCATTCAACAGCGGGCCAGCGCCGTTGAGCTTCAGCGGCTCCAGCTGGTGGCGCTGGAGGATGGCGTGGTGCATGACGTTGAGCAGACCCTGCGCCCCGGCAGTTGGGTCTCGCCTGGCACCCGCATCGCAAGCGTGATCGACACCCACCGCTGGCGCGTGAAGGCGCTGGTCAGCGAAACCGACCTGGCCCGCCTGCGCGACGGCGCGACGGCGCGGGTTTATCAGCAGGGCCGCTGGCAGCCGCTCGCAGGCGCGGTAGTGACCATCGACCACGACGCCATCCGCCGTCTGCCTAATCTGATGCTGGCGCAGAGTCACGGCGGCCCGGTGGCGCTGAACCCGGTTGCGCCCGCCAACGAACTCCGTCCCGCCGCCGTCTGGTACCGGGTAGTGATCGAAGGCATCTCCGCCGCGCCGGTCAGCAAAGAGCAACTGGTACGTGTTGACGTGGCGAGTGACCGCCAGAGCCTGGCTCACAGCTGGGTCAACAGCGTTATGCTGATGCTTATCCAGCAAACTGGCTTTGGTAAAGAGGGTTAGCGTGCGATTTTCGCGCCAGGCCGCCTGGCCTGGCGCAGGTTTTCTCCCCACCGCGGTTTTAGGTTAAACCCCGTTTCGCCAGAGCAAACTGGCACCTACGTTTTGTTAGTCTGTTCGGTGTTCTGCAACTGGACCCGGGTAATGACTCCAACTTATTGATAGTGTTTTATGTTCAGATAATGCCCGATG